>ERZ1674045.16-NODE-16-length-139151-cov-9.242624_pt1 | contig 139151 bp, 120 predicted proteins | sample MGYA00581131_ERZ1674045 | MGnify/ENA primary metagenome ERZ1674045 (study PRJEB41354, sample SAMEA4873299) | human saliva metagenome | biome: human-associated habitat [ENVO:00009003]; feature: mouth environment [ENVO:08000002]; material: saliva material...
ATGCGAGTGATCCTTTTGTTGATGAGAGAATAGAGGTTGTTCATAAGGTTTTGAGTGATATCTGAGCGCATCAGGATAAGATTTTGGTATTTAATAAGATAGATAAGACTGATGAAGAGAGAATTGCACAATTAAGAGAAAAGTATTCAGATTTTAATTGTGTGTTTATCTCGGTTAAGGAGTCGCAGGGCTTTGAAGAATTGAGGGATAAATTGATTGGAAAAGTGAAATAAAAAAATAAAACCTGACTTTTGATCAGGTTTTTGCTTTTAAATGAAAGATAAATGTCAGATATCGTGTATGAACAAAATTTTTTTGATTTTTTTCAAAAATGAATCAGATTTTTATACCTTTTTTGTTCATTTTTCCCAGTTCTTGATAAAAAACTCGTTCTAAAGTAAAAAAACTTTCATTTTCTCTTGAAAATTGAATCAAAAGTAGTATACATACGAATGTACCTAGTACATCTTTACATTTTATGTTGTTATTGCAATGACAAAAACAGCTCTTATCGCTAGCTTGGCTGAAGAACTTGGAGTATCTAAGAAATTGGCAGCTGAACTTGTAAATGCATTCATCGAAACTGTTATCGATGGTGTTAAAAAAGAAGGTGAAGTTAGAATTCAAGGATTTGGAACTTTCAAGGCTTCAAAGAGAAAGGCTAGAGAAGGTGTTAATCCTCAGGATCCTTCTAAGAAAATTAAGATTCCTGCTATGAAGGTTGTTACTTTCAAGGCTGGTTCTGAATTCAAGGCTGCTGTGAAGTAATTTCTCTCTGTAGAAATAAGAAGAGCTCTGACTTAGTTCAGAGTTTTTTCTTTATTTGAGAAATATAGGAGAAGTTTTGAACTATAGGAAAAGGGTGCAGGAATTCCTGCGCCCTTAACTTGAAAGTAATATTTTCCCAAACTTTACTTTCTTTACCAAAACCAAAGGAAAGTGGAAGTTTTTCGCAAGAGAGGATTCTAATGAAATCCTTATAGAAGTCAAGATAAAATTACTATTTTTGTAAAAGTATGGGATGAGTTGGTAGAAAACCTATGTTCCTAGTGTTTTTTTATGAGTTTTGATTGTCGATTTCTTTTTTAATGTGTGGAGAAAAAAATGAATTAATATAAATATATGTAATGTCAAGAGGAAAATCGAGAATTTTTATCAGATTTTTTACTTTTTATTTTATTTTATTTATACTTGGGCTAAGTTTTTAGTTTATTGTTATAGATATGAAACTATTTAGAAATAGTTTGGTATATGGATTAATGGTGAGTTTGCTTATTCAAGGAAGCGTATTTGCCACAGGATCTATGGCACCAAATATATGAGACATCAAACTCTCTGAGGCAATGAATCAAGATTGAGCATTTAAGGGGGCCGTTGATAATTTGACCGATTTGAGAGCCAGTTTGGAGGGCTTTAGGTCTCAGCTTTCTGAGATGGATAGTGCTGAAAAGGCAAAACACAAATGAAAGCTTGATGAAAGTTATAAAGAAGCAAGGATTGAGATCGTTAAGATTATTCAAAATATTGATGATTCTTCAATGAGAATTGCAAGGTTGCTTAAGAAGCTTTATGATTATAAAGTACAACTCCAAAGCTCTATCTCTGAACTAGGGGAGACTAAGGCTAATCTTGAACTTGGAAAGCAATATCTGAGTCAGCTTTTGCTTTTGACTTATAAGATGCAGAGAGAAATTTATAATGAGAGTGGTACTCAGATTGATGATCTGAAGGTTTTTATGAAATCGGCAGATATTTCTCAAGTATTGGTTGGTAATGATATGCTTAATTCGCTTTTGGTGCAGATCAATGATTTGATGAAGGCGGCCACAGTTCAGGAAAAAGAAAAAACAGCGCTTATTGAGAAACTTACTTCTCTCAAGAATACTTCACAAAAACTACTGACTCAGTATCAAGAAGAAATCGAGACATTAAACCAAAAGAAAGCATATTTGATTACTTTTATGGATCTTTATCATAAAAAGAAGCTTCAAGACCTAACTCAAAAGACTGTAGCAACAGAACTAAAACAGACTCAAGATGCTATTTCTGCTTTGGTTAAGGATATTGTTTCCAAGAATTATCGTACTGAAAATAATATCCCAGAGCAAATTGCTCAACTCAATAAACAAAAAGACAGTTCAGAAAAAGAAACCTCTGAGGCTGCATGGCCTGCGTATCCTGTGAGTCAGATTTCGACTGTTTTTAAGGATGCGGATTTTGAAAAGGAAAATGGTTTCAAAAATTTGAGCGTGGAAATGAGTGTTGATCAGGGGACTCCTGTTTATGCAATGAGAGATTGAGTGGTATATAGTGTTCATCAAGGAACAGATCAGGTTTCTTGGGTAGTGATTATGCATACAGATGGTTATGTCTCAGCATATTCTTATTTGAGTAATATCGCAGTAGAGGCTGGAGAGCTTGTAAAAAGAGGACAGTTTATAGGAAGAAGTGGAGGAGAACCGGGAACTGCTGGTGCTGGGTTTAGATCTGAGGGAGCAAATCTGACTTTTTATCTTTTTAAAGATGGAACAGCAATAGATCCGCTTACTGTGCTTGATTTGAGTGTTGTAATGGACAAAGATAAGGTTTTGCCTGAGGAATATAAGCTTAAGTATTTTAATGATCAATATGAAAGACCTATTGATGTTAGTAAGGTTTCAGTATTTAAGTGAGGAACTGCAGAGGAGAGAACTCAAAGATTCTTGAATTCTTACGCAGTAGGTACTTATAGAAATGTAGATTTTTGGGATCAGGTTGTAGCTGGAACTAATATCGATAGAGACATGGTTATTTGTATCGGATTTGCAGAATCGTCTCTCGGAAAATTCCTCTCAACAAGTAATAATATTGGAAATGTTGGAAATAATGATAGAGGAGATCGTATTGCCTATAATAATCCATTTAACGGTGCAAGATTGATCGCATTGACATTAAATAATCAATATTTAGGTGATTATCACACTATTAAGCAACTCTCCAGATATGGAAATGAAGATGGAAAGATTTATGCATCTAGTCCTATCAATTGGCAGTCTAATGTACAAAAGTGTCTCTCAAAGATTAAGGGATTTTATGTTCCTGAGGATTATCCGTTTAGAACTGGGGTAAATCCAAATAGAAAATCAGATCCAGAGGCGCGTTCACAGGTTTCTTCTGTTGTTAAAATGCAGGCTGAGAAGTCAAAAATTATGGAAAATTCAAAACAAACTAAAATTGGAGGAGTAAAAGTAGAATAAAATCAGATTTTTTAGTTTGTTTTTGTAAAAGATGATGGAGAGAGAAAAGTTGCATGAGGACTTAACAACCTCAGAAGAGGTGAGAGAGGCACTTGATGAAAAAGAAAAGGTTCGTCAAAAGTGAATTATTCAGCAGCAAAAGGAAAATTTGACAGCGATTGATGCTTTTCAGGCAGCATTGGATGTGGTTGGATTGGAACCAACACGATGATCAGTTGCAGATTGAACAAATGCGCTGATTTACCTTTTTAGGTCAGCAAAGGCAAAATATCAAGGAAATGGGGAAAAAGCAAAAGCTCATTTGATGGATGCTGGGATTTCTGCGGTTTCGTTGATTCCGTTTGCTGATGTGATCAAACTTTTGAGACTTCGTAAGTATCCAAAACTGGCTAAAACTGCTATCAAAGGTGTCCGTTTGGGAAAAAATGCAACCAAAGAACAAAAAATAAAAAGGTCTAAAAAACTGAATTCATAGTTAGTTTTATTGGAAAGTCTCGGAGTGAAGTGCTCTGGGATTTTTTTGAATTACAAGAAACTTTAGCAACAAATATTTTGAAATTTTGCAATATCAAAATTACTTCAAATTCATACCAATCAAAGCTTAATTTTGAAGCAAAATAGGGTAGTTTTCTCTTGAGTTGATTATAGTCATATTATATAAAACATATATAATTTTGTCTCGCTCTTTGTGGTTCTATGTGAAAAATGGGAATTGAGGATGTGTCTAAGATAGCTCATCAAAGGAAATACTTTGTATGAATTAAGGCGGTGTTTGATTATGCAGATTGAAAATCCCACTAATGAAACTATATCTAATGTGATTTGGCATGCTAACTTCACAGATTAGTTTCTTCTCTGTTCTTGGGAGAGGGGTGTTTTCATCGCTCTCTTATTTTTATCTTTTGATTATAAACATCATGAGAAAGCAGATTCTGGTTTTTATTGTTTGAGTAGTGTTGGGGACAGCTTCGGCTCTTGTTTGAGCAAAGATGATCTCTCAACAGCAGGTTGCTCCTGAGCAGAATAGTTACTTTAGCTGAGCTCAGGAAATTGCTTGGAAATCTGGACTAGAAAAGTATCCATGGAAAGCCAAAGTAGGAAGAAGTGTTTACACAAATAGTGGAACCCAAAAGGCTTTGTTTGCTAAGGAAATGATGTATTTTCAGTATTATCAGAATAAAAAAGCGTTGGAAAAATCTTTTCCTTTTTATGTATATACTGGGACGCTCAATATTTTGCTTAAAAATCTTGATACAGAAAAAAGTCAGCTCATTACCTTATCTCCAAAGGAGAATACAGAAAGAGATATGCTAAGTTTTGCACAGCTCTGATCGGGGCAGAGTGTTTCAGATATTTTGACAGCACAGGTGTGGACTGATGATGAGATGGTAGTTTTTGACTATGATATGAGTGTTGAATAAGAGAAAAATCAGATTTTAGTACCTTTTTTGTATCTAGACTTTGTTGATTAGATGATGGCTTTCTAGAAATTTCTAGAGAGCTTTTTTTGTAGGTTAAAAAAGTTTTTTGGAACTGAAGAAGTGAGAAAGTACAAAATTTTCAAAAAATCTTGCACTTGTAAGTCAAATCCGTACTCTAAAAAGATAATAGGCTCAAAAGTCTCACTTTTTTCTTTATTTTGTAGTTTTATAACGATGAAATATCATCTTCAATTGCTCAAAAAATACCTTTCTTTGCAGGCTTCTCCTGAAGATATCGCTCAAAATTTGATCCTTAAAACTTGTGAAATTGAGGAGATTATCAAAAGAGAGCTCAAAGAAACCATTGTGATTGGACAAATCACTCAAGTGGAGAGGCATCCCAATGCTGATAAGCTCAATGTATGTCAGGTAAATTGTGGAGATAAGGGAGCTTATCAGATTGTCTGTGGTGGTGAAAATGTAGCTGAGTGAATTTTTGTTCCTGTTGCTTTGCCGGGGACCTTTTTTGAGGCAAGTGGAATTACTATCGCAAAAAGAGCTATGAGAGGAGTGGATTCTGAAGGGATGATCTGCTCCAAAGGAGAGCTTGGTATCAATGAAGATGAAGAGCATCATTGGATTTGGAATTTGGGAGTAGATTTAGATGTTAGTATCGATGATCTTTGAATTCCTATGAAGGAGAAATTTCCATGGCTTGAAAGTACTGTTTTGGAAGTTGATAATAAAAGTTTGACAAATAGGCCTGATTTGACTGGACACTTTGGTGCAGCAGTTGAGCTTAATGCGATCTATCCCGATGCTCAGAAAAAATACAATAAAATTCCAGAATATCTTCAGCATTTTGAGACAACTCCTATTCTTGAGGTTCTTGAACACACTGAACAAAAGTTCTCAAGAGCAATAAAGGTAGCTTCTGAAGCAGTTAATACTTATATCGCTGTGGAAATTAAGAATGTTGAAGTAAAAAAGTCAGACTTTTTTTCTCGTTTACAGCTTAGGGATATCGGAGGAAAACCTGTTAATAATTGGGTAGATTTTGCAAATCTTTTTATGAATATCTCAAGTCAGCCAATTCATATGTTTGATGCGGATAAGGTTATAGGAGATATTCAAGTGAGGAATGCGAGAGATGGAGAAACTTTTGTAGATCTTTTTGAGGTTGAACATGTCTTGAGAGATACTGATCTTGTAATTGCAGATAATGAGAAAGTTTTGGCATTGGCAGGAGTGATTTGAGGTTTGGAATCAGCAGTTTCTGATACTACCAAAAATATTATTGTAGAAATAGCAAACTACGATCCTGTGGTAGTGAGAAAAACTGGTACGAGACTTGGTTTGAGAACCGATGCTGAACTGAGATTTGAGAAAAATATTAATCCAGAATGGAGTCTGTATTCCCTTCTTTTGTTTCTAGATGAATTGAAGTATTATTCTATTACTTTGGGAAATTATGAGGTTTCTGGAGTTTGATATTTTGTTAAATCAGGATTAAAAATCTGATCAATGAAGTTTGTTCCGGCTCCAAAAGAGTATATTCAGAAGCTTATTTTTGGTGTTGATATGCCTGATTTTGACCAAAAAATGGATCAGATTTTAACTGATTTATGATTTAAAATTAAAGGAGATGATGTTGTGGCTCCAATTTGGAGAGGGCCAGATGATTTAAATATCAAGGAAGATATTGCTGAGGAGGTTGCTAGAATCTGGGGCTATGATCAAATCGAGGAACAACCTTTGCTTGCTCAGTTGAAAAATCAAGCTATGAGTGAGGAGGTAATTATCTTGAGAACTGTTGAGGAGTTTATGGTTGAACAAATGAGGTTTGATCAGGTTGAGACTTATCCTTGGGCTCTGGAATCAGTGATGAAGCAGTTTGGGACTGATATGGAGAATTTGTATGCTTTGCAGAATCCTCTTAATCCAGAACAGCCATATTTGAGAGATAAGATGCTTTATAATTTCTTAGGTATTGCTCAGAAAAATAGTAAGTTCTTTGATGGATTTAAGATTTTTGATATTGGAAAGGTATGGAATAGAACTGCTCCTTTGAGGTCTCATCATTTGGATACAAGATATGCAGAAGATCACATTGGTGAAGATATGATGCTTGGTCTTTGTATTTATCAAAAGAATCTTGAAAATTGGCATAATGATGTTATTTTGGAGATGAAAGGAATTTTGAGTGCTCTTATTAAGCATCTTGGTGTAAGGGGAAAGATCTTGCTTCAGCAGTCAGATTTTGAGACTTTTCATCCTAAAAAGCAAGCAAAAATTCTTTTTAGACAAGGTGCAGAAGCGCTTGAAATCTGATATTTGGCTAGTGTACATCCTTTGGTGCTAAAGAATAATAAAATGCCAGAAACGAGCCAACTTTGTTTTATGGAGCTTAATCTTGATGTGCTTAAGAGTTTGATCGGAACGGTAAATAATGAGAAAGATTATGAGAGTTTACAAGATCAAATTTTGCGAAGAGATTTATCTTTGGTGGTAAATAAGGGAGAAACTTTTGAAAAGGTGGTTGCTGCTGTGGAAAAGGTTTATGGTGTTTCAGAAGTCAGAGTTTTTGATCTTTATCAAGGAGATAATTTGGGTGCAGATAAGAAGTCGATCTCACTTCAGATCAAAATAAAGTGAGATGGGGCTATGACGACAGAAGAAATTAATGCTATTCTAAAAAAGGCTGTTGAAGCTGGGGAGAAGGCTTGAGCTACTTTAAGAGCCTAACTTTATTGCTGTTTGGTAAAAAATATGAAAAATCTTTTTCGAAAACTTATGCTCGTTCAGGTGATTTTAGCTGTTGGAGGATCTCTTTATTTTTCAAATTTTGGAGATCCTATGCTTGGACTTTTTGCTGGAACGGGATTTAATCCTTGTCATTTATGCTGGCGAGGGAGGATTTTAATGTATCCTCTTTTACCAGTAGTGGTGTATGCTTTATTGAGTAAGGATGATCGTTTAAGTTTTTTAACTGCTTTTTCGAGTTTTTTTGGGATGCTTTTGGCAGCTTATCATTACTTGATTCAGCAAAGGGCTTTACAAAATGTCTTTGCATGTGCTCCAGGAAATGATTGTAGTTCTGTTGCTTGGCATATCTGATTTGTAACGATTCCCTTTTTGGAATTTATAGCCTTTGTAGTGATTTTTGTTTTGAGTGTAATAATTTTGCTCAAGCTTAAAAAGAAAAAATAAATCTGACTTTTATGTCAGGTTTTTCTCTTGTTTTTAGTTGTTTTTTTATCGGTGATTGTATAATGATAAGATATCTGGTATTTGATTTGGATGGGACATTGATTCGTTCTCAAGGGAGAGTTAGTAGTTTGGTTGCTAGGTTTTTTGAAGAGAGGTTTTGATTGGATCCTGAAGCTACAAGATATTATTTTCATTCTACGAGAGGAAAAGCCTTGATTGCACAGATAATGGAGTATTTGCAGATTCAGGAGGATGAAGCTCGCAAGCTTTCCAATGAGATTTATGCACTCATTCTGCAAACAAAAAAGGGAGAATTTTTTCCTGGTGTGGTTGAGAAAATTAAAGAGTTGAGTCAGGATTTTAAACTTTTTCTTTCTACTGGAAATAGTACGGCTTTTGCAAAGGAAAATCTTCAGGAATGATGAATTTTGAATTGTTTTGAACTTGTAGTAGGGAGTGATTTACTTATAAAGGGAGTTGAACATCTCAAGCTCTTTTCTGAAACAGTAGGGGATCCTAATTTTCTTAAAAAGGTGGTTTTCATTTGAGATGGAGAGAATGATCGCGATATTGCACAGCAAGCAGGCATTCCCTTTATTCATGTTGAGGAAGAGCCGTGTAGTTTTGATGTTCCGTACTGTGTTGTTTCTGTAGCAGATATTTCTGGCCCTTTGGCTCAGATTATAAACGAGAAAATGGGGTCAGGATTTTAGTTTTTATTGGAAGGATAATGAGTAGTATAGCAATTGCAGCTGGAATAATGCTCATGATGATTGTTGGATTTTGATTTGTACAAGTGGAAAGGCTCGTAAAGCTGAGTTTTGGGTCTCGGGTTTTGCTTGGTTGGAGCTTGACGGTTGGAGTTTGAATTAGGCAGCTTGTTGATCTCTGGAATCTGGCCCCAGAGGCTCTAGTTTTGGGGGTGAAATATTCAAGTTTAGCTGATTTTTTTCTCAATGCACAGCCAACGATAATGCTTGTAAGTAGTGGGCTTTTACTTTGGTTTTTCCTTAGATATGGTCAGCTCAAACTTGCTAATACAGAAGATATTTTGCAAAAGATTTTCTGGCCGATCGTATCAATGGGAAGTTTAGTTTCTTTTATTTGGCTTTCTCTTTTTACTGTTTGAGGAGGGCTTTATGACTGGGTTTTTGGGCAAGGAGATTTGGCTAAGTATGGAGTTTGGTTTCCAGTTTTTGTTATGGCTATGGCGCTCCTTAGTTTGTTATGTGCGAGTAAGGTTAATATAAAACTTAGTTTTAGTTCTAATCCAGCAGAGTAGTAGAGTAGTCAGGTTTTATTTTGTATTTTGAAGAATTTATGGGACTCATTGATTGGATTTTTCCTAAAGAGTGTTTGTCCTGTGGAAAGGGTGGAGCGTACCTATGTTTTGATTGTAAAAAGACGCTAAATCCTCATCCAGAGCTTTGTCCGAGTTGTCATCGTCCATCGAAGGGTTTTTCTCTTTGTCGGGCTTGTAGTAGTGAGGAAATGATGGCACTGGAAGGGATTATTGTTGGATTTTCATATGAGAAATGGCTTAAAAAGCTGATTTTGAAACTAAAGTTTTATCATCAACATAGTGTAGGGGAATTTTTGAGTCAAAGGGCAGAATTATTGGTATTGACTCATGAAGAACTAGCAAAGGCCGTTGATGAGAATAATTTGGTTATTTCTTGGGTTCCCTCACATTGGTGGAGGCATTATTTTGAAAAGGGGTATAATCAATCTCAGCTTTTGGCACAAGATTTGGCAAAAAGACTCAGACTTCCTTCTTTTTCTTTAGCAAAAAAGAGGAAAAATACAGCCTCGCAATTGACTTTAAAAAGATCAGAGAGGTTGACGAACTTACAAGGAGCTTTTGTGGCTCAAAATTTGGATAAGATAAAAAAATGAAGTCTGATTTTATTGGTTGATGATGTTACAACTACCGGTGCAACGCTTAATCAACTTGCGATGGAAATTAAGAAAATGAGGCCTGATTTAAAAATTTGGTGACTCGTGTTGGCTAGAAAAATTTCTTAAAAAGTTTCGGTCAAATTTTGTTTAATAAAAAATGACGATTTTTGGCTTAAAATAGCCCGAAAAGGCCCGAAAAATAAAAAAAGGTGATTTTCACTTGATTATGTTGTGCTTTTCTGTATAAAGGGAAGCAGTCAAGTTTTATATTATTTGAGTAGAAATGGCACACAAAAAAGCCGCTGGTTCGGTTAAAAATCTAAAAGACTCACAACCAAAATATCGTGGAGTCAAGGTCTTTGGAGGACAACCTGTTTTGGCAGGAAACATCATTATCAGACAAAAAGGTTCTAAATATGAATGCGGAAAAAATACTTATGAATCTGCTGATTTTTCAGTGCACGCTGCAGTAGATGGAGTAGTAGCTTTCAGAAAAAAGAACTTCAAGAAATTTAATGGAAGAACTTACCTCAAGACTGTGGTTGATGTTTTGCCAGTAAATGAACTTGTTAACTAAAAGAGGATTTTTTTAGTGAATATTTTAAATTAGTAATTTTGTTTATCAAATGACAATCGGTCCAAAGAAAAAGGTCAGTAAGGTACAGACTCGTAAAAGACACTCAACTTGGAAGGCTCTTAATCTTAAGAGACTTGAAAATACTTACCAAACAGCTAAATGTCCAAACTGTGGAGCAAATAGACTCAATCATAGAGTTTGCCCATCTTGTGGATATTACAATGGAAAACAAGTAGTGACTGTAAAATCAACTTCAAAGGAAACAGTAGTTGATGCATAGTGAAGGAGAGAGTAGCAATTCAGTCTACTCTCTTTATTTTTAGGAAAAGTTTTAGGGCTTCATCCCCTTTGAGGTTGGGACATTTTGCTTTGTAAATATTTTACTTTATTGCTTCCTATTTGATGAATATTAAGCATAGGATTAATGCCAGAAAGATTGCGCTTTCTTATTTCTATCAGAACTGTTTTTTCCATTTTATGCAAAAAGGATTGCAAAAAACAGAATCAGAAAGTCGTTCAGAGGTGGCTACTGAAACATCAACTCAGAATGTATGAGGTTTTTTTGATAAGGAGTTTATGGATCAGCTCCTTAAGACAAGAGAGGCTCAAGAACATGTTGATGAATATGTAAAGGCAAAAATTACAGAATATGCAGGAGATCTGGATATTGAGTCAGATTTTGAATATTTTTTGAGTTATTTCTTTGATCAATGGGAGGCTTGAGAAGTAGATGTTGAGTATGTACTTAAAGTGGGGGCTGGACTTCCACGTTATAGGTTAGAATTAATTGAAAAGGTTAACCAATATACACAAAGTTTTAAGTATGATCAGATGGATGTGTTAGATCAGGCTTGTTTGCTTTTGGGGTATGTAGAATATAAGGTTATTGAAACACCAAAGGAGCTTGTGATCAATGAAATGGTTGAGCTGTGTAATAGATATTCGGATAACGGGTCTCCAAAATTGATTAATGGGCTTTTGCATCAAATTTTTCTTGCTGAAGAGAATAAATAATATATATAACACCTTGGCAAATTTGCTTTAAGGTGTTTTTTCTCTTGTTTTTTGTAGTAGAATCCATAGTCTTAATACTAATTAACATCAAACTCTGGCTTTTTATTTGCTTTTTGATGATGAAGAATTTTCGTTTGTTGAGGGTGTTGTGTCATTTTTTGTTGGTAAATGGGATTTTCTTTTTGACTTATAAACTTCGTTTGTTAACAGCTATTTTGCCTGATATTTTGACTCCTATTCCATTGATTAATGGTGAGGAACTCAGGTTTTTTGCTTTTTTTTCAAGTATTTTGTTTGTAGTAATTGGGGGGCTGAAGGGATTTTATCCTCTCAATACTAGAGTGATCAATCACTATCAAAAGTTGGGTAAAACTTGGATTTATTGGTTTGTCGGAATTGCGTTTTTCTCTTATTTTGGGCAGGGATATGTCTTTGTTTTTGGGCTTTCGAGGTTTATTATTTTGATTGGTGGAATTTTTGTATTATTAGCGGTTTTGTTTTTTGATCAGATTTGGAGAGCGATTGAGTATAGGTTGCAGAAAAAATTAGGGAAAAAAATTCTGATTATTTTGTCTGATACTCTCCAAGATGAAGATGCATTACAAACGATTAGAGATAACTTTTCATTACCCACAGATTATATTGCTTGTGATGAGGTCGGATCTGTTGATTTTAAGACCTATGAAATGTGTGTGGCGGTTGGGATGTTTGAGAAGACTCTCTTGCAAAAGGTGTTTGATCAGACAAGAATGAATGAGACAAGGTTTTTTCATATTAGTGAGGGGTATTTTCTTGAAGATGTCGTGTATACTCCAGAATTGATTCAAAACATCATTGCATTGGAATATAAACATTCTCAACTAGATGGACGATCTCTAATTCTTAAGAGGATTTTTGATGTTGTTTGAGCGATTTTTGCATTGATTTTGCTTTCGCCAGTTTTGCTTTTGATTGCAATAGCGATCAAGCTTGAGAGTAAGGGACCTATTATCTATAAAAGTAAGAGAGTCGGGAAATGAGGTCAGCTTTTTACTTTTTTAAAGTTCCGCTCTATGTATACGCACATGTGTGTCGGATATGGTGGATCAGAAGCGGATAAGCTTTATCAGGATTTGATCTATTCTAGTGCAAATACCAGAAAGGGGATCTTGCCAAAGATTCATCAAGATCCAAGGGTTACTAAGGTTTGAAGGTTTTTGCGTAAGACTTCGCTCGATGAATTGCCACAGCTTATTTGTGTTTTGATGGGGACTATGTCGCTTGTTGGACCTAGGCCGCATTTGCAAAATGAGGTTGAAAAATATGAATCTTGGGAAAGGAGACTTTTGTCTATTAAGCCTGGAATTACATGATATGCTCAGGTATTTTGAAGAGATAATTTAACTTTTGATCAGGAAGCAAAATTGGATTTATATTATATTCAGAATTGGAGTTTGGGAATGGATATGTATGTGATTTTTGGGACTTTAGGGGTTATTTTTAAAGGGCGTTAATTTTATTTGAGAATAGTGAAAAATGAAAAAAGTGTCAGTTTTTTGTCTTTTATTTTCTATATTTGCGATTGGAACGGTTGTTGGGGCCGATTCAGGTCAGAATATACTTGATCAGATAGGTTCTGGTCAAGATAGGCTTGTGCATTGGAAACTATATCAGCAGTCAAGAGGGTGGTTAACAACTCCTGTTTCAAAGTGAGATATTAAAATGCAGTTAGAACAGATTAGAGATTTTTCCCATAATCAACTAAAATCTGGACAGGAATTATCGAAAAAAAATGCAGAAGAACAGAAAAAAAATCTAGTTGTTCAGTGGGGGAGTGGATTTTCTACGGTGGATGCTCTTGATTCTAGTTGTCTAGGTTGGTATTATACTATGGATTTACTTAGTTATGTTTATGATTTCCCTACAGCATTGACGATTGCAGTATGGTGGAAAGAAAGTAGCTGTGGTTATTATTTACCCAAAAACGGAGACGGTCCTTTTCAAATTGTGAGTAAGGATTATAGTAAGGTAAAGCTTAATCAAGATACATTTGAGGATATGATTGAAGATTTTCTTGTGTTTAGTAAGCATAAAATCAATCGATATAATTCTAGAAATCCAAAGACGCCAATTAAGCTTAGGTATGATCAAGTTAACTATCCTGATTTACTTAAGTTTGCGGCTCTCTATAATGGTTTGAGTTGAGCTACTGTTTATGGGGAGATACTACCTGCAGCACCAAGATATTTTTGGGAAAAGATGCCTTGAGATTTTGTTCTAGCAAAGAGGAATGGATTGTTTGCCCAAGTATTGAGAGTTTTAGAGTGGGAAACTCAGAAGTAATGCTTAGAGATAATATATAAGATAGTTCGTTGAACAGATGGCTATCTTTTTTTTGAGAATAAAAAATGCTTGAATTTTTTAGGAAGAAATATATTCTTAGGCTTAAGACTTTTATCTTATTTATGAGGAAAATGATTAAGAGATATTGGCAGTTTATTCGACAAAAAAAACGATGGGCTCTTTGAGTTTTGATTGTTGTCATTGGTATTGGATATGGTGTATGGACAAAACGATTTAGTCAAGAGGAGAGTACTGACTTTTTTAGTACTGAGTATGAGGTACAGACTGGAGAAATTTCAACGAGTCTGTCTTTGGCAGGAACTACAAAATTTGCAAATGCACAAAAGTTGACTTTTGTTCAGCAGGGAAAAGTTACAAGTGTAAAAGTAAAGGTTTGAGATCAGGTTAAGAAAGGTCAAGTTTTGGCTTCTATTAGTACTGATAAGCTTGACACTACCCTCGAGAGGAATAAGAGAGATTTGAATGCTAAAAAGAGGGCATATGAAAAAAAGCTCAAAGATGCTGATTCAGGATTGGATCTTCTTAAGGCGCAGGCTGAATATGATCAGAAACTTCTCGAACAGACTCTTCTTCCTCAAAAGCAAACTTCAGAAACAGAAACTGCCCAAATAGCAGTAGAGAATGCTAAGCAAAATTTGAAAGATCAAGAAAAAGCTCTAAAAGATCTTCAGGATGATTATGCTATTATGTATGGAACTTGAAAAAATGCTCAGAATTCTGATTTAGGTTTATCAAAAACTGCGATAGAAAGAAATCAAAAGTTTGAAGCATATGTAAGAGAATTTAAAATTCAGGCTTTATCTTTGCAGTCTATATTAGATGGTTATGATAGAGTAATGCAGGAAACTAAAAAGTTTCTAAACCCTGAGGATTATACTCATGTGTATATCGGTGCTGATGATCAAATTCTTCGTGGGAAATCTGTAAGTCAGTTTTATGAACTCCAGAAGCAGGTAGAAGTTTTAGAAGATCTTTATGCTCAGTATAGCAAGATTCCTGTTGCGTCTTTGACTGAGGGGAAAATATTAGAAGGATATCAGGTTTTTAAGACTATTTGAGATCAGCTTAGTCAGTGGGGAACTTTGAATTATAATATGGTAATGAAGAGTGTTCCATCAGGAAAAGTTGATAAAACAGCTATTGCAGGATATGCAAAAACTCTCGGAACTGATATAGAATCTGAAGGTTATGCATTGAAAAATAAGTATATGACTACTGTTGCGAAATTGAAGGAGGATATGAATTCTGATTCGGGTTCTGATCAAGAATCAATGCAAACAAAGATTAATAAGGCAAAAATTGCTCTTCAAGATAGCAAACTTAAATTGCAAAATGCTCAAGAAGAATTAATGAGTTTGAAGACAAAACAGCAAATTGCTAAACTTACTGCAGAATCAGATTTAAAAACTGCTAAAAATAAGCTTGATGACCTAATGGATAAGGTAGAAATTTCAGAAGAGCTTCAAGCTGCTAAGGATGCGCTTGAATCTGCTCAGGAAGAGATAAAAACAACCCTAAAGCAGTATGAGGACTATCAAATTATAGCTAACTTTGATGGGCTTGTGACTAAGGTGGAAATGCAAGTTTGAGATTCTATTTCTTCAAGTAATAACTCTTCTAGTACAGAGAAGTATATTTATGTGGAAACACCTAATTTGCTTCAAGTTACTCTTGATGTAGATCAGATTGATATTGTGAAGATTTCTGTATGAATGCCTGTACAAGTTGTACTTGATGCATTGAGTGATCAGACTTTTACAGGAGTGATCTCCGAAATCGATACTATGTCAGAATCTAGTTCATATAAGGCAAGTGTTGTGTTCCAAAAACATAGTGATGATCAGAAAGTGCTTGGAGGAATGAGTGCTAGTGTTAAAGTAACATTGGAGCAGGCAACAGATGCTATTATAGTTCCTTCTCCAGCTATCGCAGACAATGTCAATGGTGAGAAGATTGTAAGACTTAAAAAATGAGATCAGCGAGTAGATCAAGTTGTAGAAATTGGTATTTCAGATGATGCGAATACTCAAATCTTATCTGGACTTAAGGTTGGAGATGTGATTAAAGGGCTTTATATTAATGATATTTCTATGCAAAATGCAGGTATTGGCGTTTCAGCTGATTGAAGCGCAGCTATACCTGCAGCAGGATGACCTGGAGGTCCTGTAATACAAAGAGATTAGTTGTCTTGATAAAGGGGGACTCTATGTTTTTTTGGAGACTCCCTTTGTTTAGGAGAATAATTCAGGTTTTTTATTTTTTCATCTGAAGGTGATGGATGGGATATCAAATTTTATTTCTCTCAGAGGAATTAAGAAGATTTATGGTGGAAATGGAACAGAACCTGTATATGCTTTGAGAGGTGTTGATTTAGATATTGAAGATTGAGACTTTACTGCAATTATGGGGGCATCTGGAGGAGGAAAATCGACATTAATGAATATTGTAGGATTGCTTGATGTGCCTAGTGAGTGAAAGTATTTCCTTAGAGGTAAGGAAGTAAAGGATCTTACTGATGATCAACAGGCTATGATTCGTAGAACGACTATTGGATTTATCTTTCAGGGATATAATCTGCTTAAGAGGATGACAGCTCGAGAACAGGTAGCTCTCCCTCTTTCATATATGGGAATCTCTGGTCAGGAGGCAAAGGAAAAGGCATATCATGCCTTGAAACTTGTTGGATTAGAGGGGAGGGAACAAGCTCTTCCAAATCAACTTTCATGAGGACAGCAACAGAGAGTGTGTATTGCTAGAGCTTTGGTTGCAGATGCGGGGCTTTTGCTCGCCGATGAGCCAACAGGAGCTTTGGACTCTAAAACAGGAATCGAGGTAATGGAGCTTTTTAAAACTCTAAATAAGGAGCAAAAGAAAACGATTTTGCTTATTACTCATGATGCAAATGTTGCGAGCTATGCAGATAAAGTTTATAAAATTAGAGATGGTGCTTTTGTGGAGTAGTCAAGGACTATCTTTATAAAACAAAATGGGAAGTCTGAATCATGTTTTTGGTCAGAATTCTTCTTTATTTTTAAGGGATAAGAGGATGAGGTTTTTTTCTTACGTAAATGATGCTCGAAAAACAATTACTTCAAATAAGATGAGATCAGGATTAAGTACTTTGGGGATTGTGATTGGAATGGCAGCGGTAATTGTAATGATGGCGATTGGACAGGGAATGGATAGTCTTATTACTCAAAATATGGGTGATATGGCACAAAATAAACTTTCGATTTCTAGTAATGGTGGTTATCAGACAGAAAATCCCAATGGAGAATCTACTTATGTAAAAAGAATAGTTTTTGATACTTCAATTATTGATTATATTTCAAACTATTTTCCTGAGTTGAGTGGGAAAATTACTTATCAGGTTGAATGAGCTAGTGACCAGATAAAAATAAAAAATAATTCTGATTATGTTTCTGCGATAGGAGTTCCTCAAAATTGGTTCTCTTTGAATGAAAAAGATGTGGTGGAGTGAATGGGCTTTACAGATCAGCATTATAAGAATCTTGCTTTTGTTGCTATAGTTAATGATGCGTTTAAGGAGAAGTTTTATCCAAACTCTTCACCTATTGGAAAGAAGTTTATCCTTGGAAAAAAGGAATATACGATTATAGGAGTTTTGAAAAAATGACAGTTCGAATTTGGAGGTCAGGCTTATGTTCCTGATACAACGGTTTTGCAGAGAATCAAGCATAGTAATGAACTTTCTTCTTTTGATGTTTTTTTGGATAAACAGGCAGATAATGCTGAGTGGAATAAGAGATTGACTTATCTTTTGATGAAAAAATTTAATGTTGATAATGCTGCAAGTGCTTGATTTGAAATTACGACATTTGCAGAATTTGTGAAAAAGATAGAACAGACAACCGGAATGATGAAAAATTTTCTTTTGTTTATTGGTGGGCTATCGCTTTTGATTTGAGGAATCTGAGTGATGAATATTATGATAGTATCAGTAACTGAAAGAACAAGAGAAATCTGAATTAGAAAGGCCATTGGAGCTTTGAATAGGGATATTATTTTACAGTTTTTGATTGAATCTGTTGTAATAACCTTAATTTGAGGAATTATAGCACTTTTACTTAGTTTTGTTGTTGTTCAGTTGATTAATGCTGGACTGGCATCGCAAGATATGGGGCCAGATGAGTCAAGATTGACAGCGGTGATTAATGGTACAGTTGTACTTCTTTCGTTTTTTTTGACGGCAATGACAGGAATTATTTTTGGAATTTTGCCTGCAAAAAAAGCAGCAAAACTTAAACCAATTGATGCATTAAGATTTGAATAATAATAAAAGAGAGGCTATCTGATTATCAGATGGCTTTTTTGAAGATTTCCTTGATTTTCTCTGATAAAATGATAATCTTGGACTGAATTTTATTCTTATGTGCATAAGAAATGGCAATTTTATTTCAAGTTTTAAGGGGCGGATTCTACTTTTTGACTTTGATTATGGGGGTTTTCTTACTTAGATGAGAACTGATTTTTTGAGAGAATACTTCAAAAATATTGATGATGATTTTGATGCCTGGATATCTTTTATTATGTGGGGTTATGGTTGGATATTTGGTATCAATTATTTGGGCATGAAAAGATACTGAAGATACTGCTTTAAGTGTAAAGGAGCAGATTCTTAAGACCTCCTTTATTATAGGGATTGTTGTTGGTATTCTTTTGGCGCTTGGTTATATTATTTTGTAGAGAGGCAAATGAAAAAGATTTTTATTTTACTGTTGTCCTTTGGGCTTGTAGCGTGTTCTACAAGGCAAGAGCTTCCTTTGAGTTCTCCGTATTTGAGTGGTAATCTTTCCCTTGTCCCAAAAATGGAACTTAAGTCTACACAGGATCAGATTCTTTATCAGGAGGAAGTCACTCAATCTGGTCAGGTTTTAGACTCTTTCATTATTGATCAGGAGAGACTTGAAACTTCATTGGTTGCTTATGTACAGCAAAGTTTTAATCAGTTGAGATTAGCTTGATATCAGATATCAGATGAGGTTACTCAAAAAAAGAGTCTAAAAAGCTGATCTTCTTCGCAGACACTTCCTGCAATTCTTAAGACTTTTCGCATTGTTAATATGTTTGGTGTTAAGCTTTATGCTGCGCAATATTATGTGGATTTTACAGATAGAGTGCAGATTCTCTCCTATACTACAGATAAACTTGCCAATAGAAAGGCATTTATCGAGAGTGTGAGTCAGCTTTCTTTTACTCCTTAATATGCAATAATTATTCATGAATGGAATTGGACAAAATCCTGTTTTTAATAATCCTTTGCCAAGTTTAGATGGAGGTAAGGGGGTATCTGCTCAGATGATTACTCAAGAGCAGAGAGCAAAACTTGATAAAATTATTAATGCACCATCTAGTCTTTCTGGGCGAAGTTTGATTGGGAAAGTGATTGTTGGACTTATAGTTTGAGCGATTATGAGTGTGATGCTGTTTTTTGTTATGTCGCTTTTTGGACTTACTTTGCAGGAAACTTCTGGTTCTACAACAGGGGTAGGAATTACCAATGCAGTTCATCCTTTAGCTTGGCTTATTTTGCTTTTCCTTGGTTTGGTGATTACTGTGGCTGGGAATCAGCTTTTACTTTTTGTTTTTTGAGCACTTTTTTCTGAAAAGTATCGTCAAAAGGGAAAAACTAGCGGACTTTTGCTCCTTTCAAACACTATTTTGTTTGCAATGATGATTGGGCTTTTTGTGATCTTTCAAGATATGTCTTGAGCTCCAGCTCTGCTTTTTGCTTTCTATGTTTGTTTTGCTTTGTTCTTGTCTTTTGCTCAGATGGAGTTTGTGGTAAATCCAAATTATTCAGCTTCATCATTGGCTGGATGTACTATTGGTTTTATGATTTCGCTTATTGTGCTCTGAGCAATGTGGAAAGCGAGTTTTAACACTGTTGAAAGCTCTTCTCAATATACTGTAGTATTGATTGCTAGTTTAGTGAGTTTCCCTTTGATGATTTTCGGTGAGGGACTTTGGGAGATTGTTTATTCTAAGATTTATGAAATGGGGGCAAATCCTTTTTATCTCCCATCTCAGGCTGAGCTAGATACTCAGACTATTATTGAAAATCAGCAAAAAGAAGCAGCAGCTGAGCGTGTAAATGTTGATTTCTAAATAATAAAAAAAGACAAAAATCAGATTTTTACCTTGTTTTCTTCTTTGATGCAACAACGAATTGAAAAGATTAAATCTTATGGTGTATACACAATAGCATCATCGATTAAGGTGATTTTGGGCTTGGGAATCATGATTTTAACCTTGAGCCAGCTTAATGTCAGAGAAGATCCAGAAATCGCAATTACTATGCTTTTGGTAGGAAGTGCGGTACTCTCTTGGTGAGTAGCATATTTTGTATTTTGGGGAGGACAGGAGTTATTTCTCATTGATGCGAATAGAGAATCCGTTCAAAAGCTTGCATACAAATGTTCTCTGCTTTTTGGAATTTATACGTTGATTAACGTGATTTTGTTGGTATTTTGATGGTGGAATAGATGGTGGGGACTTTTTTTCCTTCTTGTGTTTATAATGTCTCAGGTTGTGATTTTTAATCCTTGATTAATAAGGTGAGATGACAGATAAGAGTTTAGCTGAGCAGATTGCTGCTGCCTTACAGACGGTATATGATCCTGACTTTCCTTTAGTGGATATTTATACGTTGGGACTGATTTATGAGATCAAGCTTGATGAGGAGAATGAACAGGTTTTTATTATTATGTCGTTTACAACTCCAGCGTGTCCCATGGCTGATTATTTGATTGCGAGTGTAAAAAATGCAGCACTTCTTGTGGTGCCAGACTGGGAGGTGAATGTAGAAGTAACTTTTGATCCGATTTGGAATCCTTCAATGATTAGAGATGAGGATTTGCAAAGAATGTTTGAATAGAACTTTATTTTTGAGAAGTTTTGTGATGAAAAGTGTTGTCAATATTTCGACTGATCAGATTGCTATTTGGCATTTGGGAGAGATGAGGAAACTTGAGAGAAATGGTGTAGATAGAGAAATTGGTAAAGTACTTGTAGAGCTTGATCGTGGGTGAGCTTTTGATCAATGTTTGGTGATCAATGGACCAGGAGGTTTTACAAATCTTAGGGTTGGTTCTTTGGCTCTTAACTTGCTAAAAACGCTTAAAGGAGATCAGATTTCATTTTTTTCTCTTTCTAAGCCAGAATTGTATAAGATGGCTTATGATGCTTGATTTTTGCCTCGTTGGATTTTAATGTATATTGGGCAAAAGAATAATGTCTGGCTTCGAGATTTGGAGGAGCAGAAGGTGGAAAAAATGGTAAAAAAGTCTGATAAATCTGATTTGGTGCAGGAATTAGGAGAGTTGGCGATAGATATGGTTTATGATGATTCGTACTTTTCTCTTGAAGGGGAGGAGGAGAATGATTTAAATCAGATTTCTTATCTTTTTGATGAAGAAAAAATGACCTTGGTATGGAAAGGAAAACCTCTCAGCTTTCCCTATGCTGATCTTATGAAAAATGCAGTAGAAAAGTTAGAGGCAAACTATATGATGGATCCTAATGTTGGATAGATTTCAATAATTATGGATATTTTATTTTGTAGAATTAGAAGAAATGAAAATGAATCATGCCCTTGGAATAGACCGAGGAACAAAATATATTGGATTGGCGTATACGCCTATTGGAGATTCTCAGATTATCTATCCAATTGGTTATGTGATGAATGATGCAATGACTTATTATTATATTGCTGATTTGATTCAGAGATATCATATTAGAAAGATTGTACTCTGATGGCCAAGCAAGCAGAAGGATATTCAAGAACATATTACCAAGTTTATGACTTCACTCAACTATATTATTGAGAATCAGAGAATCGAGATTGAAACTGTTGATGAGGATTTTACAAGTGTGCAGTCAGGTGAGATTGTTTCTGATTTCAAAAAAAATGCGACAACAGATACGATTAGTGCAATGCTTATCTTGGAGAGACGAAAATCACAAAAAAAATCAGACTAAATTTATTGATTGAACGGCATTTCTGGATCAGGCTTCAGAAATGTTTTTTTATATAGGAAGAAAGCTTAGCTCGTAGATTCACGAACTAAGCTTTTTGTAACTAGGATACTAGTTGATGATAGGAGATGAGTTAGCGAGGATAGAGGCTACATAGTTTGGGTATCCACTTTTCGAGGGCGGGAGTTCCCTTTGTCATTTCAACTTCTTCTTCAGGAGTTCTAACTTCCATCTTGAGCTGCGCGATGAAATTTCCAAGCTCCTGTTTGAAAGCTAGGAATTCATTAGACTTTCGGATAAGTTTAAAGACTTCAGAGGGATTTAGTGAAATGAGGTTTCCCTCTTTTAGTTCAATGAGACGACTTCTTAACTCTCTAAATCCTTCCTCACTGAGTGGTAAGGGTTTTGGGTTGAAGCTCTGATACTCAAAGTTGTAATCTCTAAGGACTGCTTTGATTTCCTTGTTGATACAAGAGATATCCTTAGAGATATTCTTAATATCATCGAAAGTTAAGCTTACTTTTGTAGTCTCTTCTACATGATTTTTGGGACTGTTCATAGGCGTTGTATTTTTTGCCGTTAATATAAGGAGAATATTTGAGGAAATTCCCTCGACATTTGACGGTAAAGGCAGTCCCGCCTTTTCTCCGCGAACCGATTTATTCAAATGTTATTTTTGATAATACTGTTTTTTTAAATAAAGTCAATATAATATTCATATGTTTCTTGTATGTTTTGTAGAGAAAATCCAGATAGTTCCTGCAAACTTTCTTAAAATTCAGATTTTTGTGGCTTTTTTGATTTTTGTCAAAAAATGTCTATTTCTCACTTGCATTTTTATGGCGAAAAAATAAGATCAAGTCTGACTTTATCCCTCATTTATCTCATAATGATGAATCTTACAAAACTCTTTGGGAGCAAGACGAGAGCAGATATTATCAAGTATCTGATTTTTAGGAGGCAGGGAGTCTCGATGAGAACTTTGGAAGCTGAGATTTGATGGACATTCCCGGTGATCAAAAAACAGGTTGAGGGGCTAGATGATGCAGGGATTATTCAGGTGAAAAAAGGAAAAGAAGGTTCTGCATGGGCTATCTTTTTGGAAGAGGAGTTTTCAAGCGCTCTTAAAGAAGTTTTCTATTTCGGGCTTAAGAGTGAGTTGCAAGAAGTTTTTGCCTCTCATGGAGGAAAGATTTTGCAGCGATACTGGTGAGAGAGATTTGGAAAAGCGATAGGAACTGATCTTGTCATGATTTATGAAGATTTGGAAAAAAAGGAGATTGAGCAAATTAAGTCTGAAATGAATGAGGTCTTTATGAGTTATTGGATTGAAAATGTTTCTGTGGTGTTTATGAGTAAGCATGAATGGGATAGTAGACATAGGTTAGCGGATAAGTTTGTTTTGAAGGTATTGACGCAGTATAAGTAATTTTATTTAGAGATCGGAGATAAATAAAGCATGAATTATGAACTACTTTTAGATGAAATAATGGTAAATACTGTAGGGGCAAAAGAGTTGATTTGAGCTTCGGGTAAGGATGTTCATTATGGGGTTTGTCCTTTGCAATTGGAATATCATACGAGTATTTTCTTGGCTGGGGCATTGTTATCTTTTTGACAGGATAGGCCTATGTTGTTCTTGATTCAGGTAGAGGATTTAGCCGAGGATGTGATGGTATTTAAGGGGGAAGTTGGCCCTCACTTTGGTAAGAGATACCAGCTAGGAGAGCATCAGTTTGATTTCCCTACGGTGAGTGAAAATGCATATTCTTATCTTGATAAGCTTTTTGCTTATACCGCAGTGCTTAATGCTAGAGAAGATCATCAGGTAATTTTTGTAAAAAAAGGAGTAAAAGTCTGAAGTTTGAGTTCGTTTCTCAAACAACAGGTTAGTCAGTGATATGGTTTGCTAATATTGAGCAATGTATATCAGAATCTTCCAAGTTCAGAAGCTAAGCAACTTTCAGCTGAGTTGATAGCACAATGTAAGGCAGAAATTATGGATCAGAATTTGCAAGAGCAATTTCCAGCTTTTGCTTGTTTGCATAAGTTGTGTCAAGGGTATGATGGAAATATTGTAGCGGAGCATGTGATCAATACGGCAGATATGGGATTAGATGCAGAAAAGTCAACTTCTCTTTGGTGTATGCTTAGGTAAGACTTAAGAAAAAGACATAAACCTTTGTAATGAGGATATTTAGAACAGAGAATAAAATCAGATTTTTGTTTTCATTTAATTATTTTTTGTGTGATATAATGGCAAATATAACGCTCTCAGAAAGAGAGGTAAGAATTCAAAAGGTTGAAAAGATGAAAAAAATGGGAATCCATCCTTTTGCACAGTCTTTTCAAAAGCAAGATATGATCAAGGATATTATTGCAAAGTATGAAAATGAGGAACTTCGTGATAGTGAGATCCTTGTCTCTGACGCCCAAATTCAGGTAGCGACAGCTGGAAGGGTAATGCTTCATCGTAGCCATGGAAAATTAGCTTTTGCAAAGATTTTGGATAGCACTGGGCAGATTCAGTTGATGTTTCATCGTGATAATTGCAAGATTATTAAAGTTGAAAAAAAACAAGATTGAACTATGAATGAAGTAGCTGTTCAGACTTTACCTTTTGATGAGAGCGAGAGTGGAGAAATGACTGCCTACAAGTTCTTTGAAAAGATGATTGATATGGGGGACTTTATCGGAGTGAGAGGAGAGGTATTTAAGACTCATAAATGAGAATTGACTATTTTTGTAAAGGAGTTTAAGTTTTTGTCTAAGGCTATTAGACCGCTCCCTGAAAAATTCCATGGACTCAGTGATCAAGAGGATTTGTACAGAAAGAGATATTTGGATATGACTATGAATCCTGAAACCTATGCGAGATTTCTCTTTAAGTCTAAGTTTTATGAAGTATTAAGGGATTTTTATAGAAGTGAAGGTTTTACAGAGATTCAGACTCCAATCTTGGATAATGCGGCATCGGGAGCAGCAGCGAGGCCTTTTGTAACTCATCATAATGATTTTGATACCGATGTGTATCTTAGAATTGCTTTTGAGACTTCGCTTAAGAAGGCCACTGTTGGTAGATTTGAAAAGGTATTTGAGATAGGTCAGGACTTTAGAAATGAAGGAAGTGATCCTTCTCATGTACAGGAATTTACTCAGGTGGAGCATTATGCGGTATATCGAAATTATGAAGATAATATGAGATTTACGGAGAAGATGTTTGATTATCTCTTTGAAAAGCTTGGCTTGGCAAAACAGCTTAAGGTAAAAGATAAGGACTGAATTGAAAAGATTGTTGACTTTACAACTCCTTGGGAAAGAATTGACTATACTCAAGGTGTAAATCAGGCTTCAGGACTTGATATTTCTCAGTATGGAATTGATGATGCTGATAGGCTTAGAGCAGATATCCAGGCAAAGGGGATTAGCTTTGAGTGAATGGAAAAGATGGGGACAACTACTTTGATAGATTATCTTTATAAAAAGGTGCTTAGACCTAAGATTACAGGTCCAGTGTTCATCTATAATTATCCTGTGATTATGCAGCCTTTGGCAAGAATTTCTGATGGAGACGAAAATATCGTAGAGCAGTTCCAACTTTTGGTTAATGGATGGGAAATCTGTAAAGCGTATTCAGAATTGGTAGATCCATTGCTCCAGCAGGCAAACTTTGATAAGCAAGCTGAGGCAGCAGCAAAAGGAGATGATGAAGCTACTAGTGGAGATGAAGCTTTCGTTGAGGCAATGGAGTATGGAATGCCTCCACAGTCAGGATTTGGAATGGGACTTGAGAGAATCTTGGCGATCTTGACTGAGCAAGACAACTTGAGAGATGTAATTATGTTTCCACTCATGAAAGCAAGAAATCAATCTTGAGATGAAATTAAAGAAGAATAAAAAAAAGAAAGAAGTCTGATTTTGACTTCTTTTTTTATCGAAATATTTTTAGAAAGTTTTGAAATATTTTAGCTTAGTTTTGCATAAGAGATTTAAGATATCCTTGGTCTGATCGAGGTCTTTTTCAGAAATTGGTAAGTTGCACTTTTTCATGACCTTTCCCAGCGATAAGGATAATATCTCCAGGATTAGCGAGTTCAAGCGCTAGTTGAATAGCATATGCTCTCTCAGGTATGATAAAGAGTTCTTTTCCTTCTTTATAAAAGGCTTCTTGCAGAGAGGCTGTCAATTGATTTAGAATGGCAAGACGATTTTCTGTTGATGGATCATCATCCGTTGCAATTAGAATATCAGAGTATTTTCCTGCAATTTCTCACATAATAGGTCTTTTTTCTTTATCTCTATTTCCAGGGGCACCGAAAACAGTAATCAGCTTTCAGTTTCCTTTTTGACCTTTAAGATAGGAAAGGGTTTTTTCAAGTCCATCTGGGGTGTGGGCAAAGTCGACGAAGACTTTTTTATTATTGATGGTAAATTCTTCTAGTCTTCCTTCTACTCCAGGGAAGCTTTCCACTGAAGCAAGAATTTTTTCCATTTCAATACCAATCTCAATAGCTACAGATATTGCAGCTAGGATATTATTGATATTGTATGCGCCAAGAAGGTGGGTCTTTCAGCGATAAAGTTTTCCAAGGTAAGAGAAGGTAAATTCTGTATGATCAAGGTGTTCAATGATTTGAGTAGCTTTGAGGATGGATGAAGCTTGGATAGAAAAGTTAATTTTTTTGTCAAATGGCATTTCTTCAAATCGTTTGCGTCCATAGGCGTCATCCGCTGGAAAAATTCAGAATTTTACTTGTTTTCTGTTGTTAAGAACGTTTTTGAAGAGGAGTTTTTTTGATGCAGCATAGTTTTCCATGGTCCCATGATAGTCTAGGTGATCGTGGGTAATGTTGATAAGAACTGCAGCGTCAAAGTCGATTCCTTCAAAGCGATGTTGGTCTAATCCTTGTGAGCTCGCTTCGAGAATAGCTACTTTACAGCCACTTTGCTTTGCTGTTGATAGGAGCTCCTGGAGATCTGATGCTGCAAGAGATGTCATTTTTTTGAGATTTGCGAACTTTTGATTGCCAATTCGTAAGCAGGCTGTACTAACAGCAACGGTTGGGGCAAGGTTATCATTTAAGATTTTATGTAAGAGATTAACTGTTGTGGTTTTCCCGTTAGTTCCAGTAATCCCTATAATAAAGAAATTTTTTGCAGGATTTCCATGGAGGTAGGCTGCAAACTGGGCTTGTGCTTTTTTGAAAATATGGTAAAAGGCTGAAGACTGAATCGCAGGGTAGAGCTTATCGTAAGCAATAAGTTTTTTGATTAACGCTTTCATTAACTTCAAGGTAGTAATAAAGATTGTTTGAAAGTATAGGAAATTTAGGTTGATTTACAAGGTAAAAGATCAGAATTTTAATGCTTTTGTCTTAAGATGAAGTCTCTTTTGAGCAAAAAGAAAAAGAGCTCCTCGTTTCACAACGTAGAGCTCGAAAAAATTAGTTTAATGTTAGTAGAAAGATTCTTCTACTTTTTCTAGTGTACTTATTTTGTTTTCAATGTCAAGGTTTTTTTTGTAGAATAGAAAAAAGGTCCCGCGTTTCCCAACGAAGAACCTTACAAAGCTGGATCGCTAACAAGAATCATTCTTCTAAATAGCAATATTTTTATATTTATTTTTCTTTGAATGTCAAGTTTTTTTTGGGCAAAATTTTCTGAATTCTAAAAGGGAAAAAGCCTGTCATTTCACAATGAAGGCTTTTAAAAGATCGTTTGCATTTCTCAACGCAAATTATTCCGATCTGATTATTTGCATTTTTTGATGCAAATTTTTTTGATAACAATCTGTGCCATGTTTGGTGACTTAGTCCAAAAGAAAAACTTTTGGCTGATATCTTATAAACATTTTTCACAAAATGTCAAGTCTTTGTGAAAAAAAGATGAAAAAAGCTATTTTTTTGACTTTTTTTGTGGCGTTGAGTATACTTAAGGTAAGATTTTATTTTATATCACAGGGGAGTGATGACAAAAAAAGAATTTATGTTGCAGGTAATTGAGTTTTTGCCAGACTGGAAGATGGGGCGAGGACTAAAACCTTTGATCGAAAATGACCAACTTTCTCCTGATGTATTCGAGAAATTGTATCAGGTTTTTAGAGAAAATATTCACCAAACCTATACTGAAATCCAAAAATTTCAGTTAAAAGAGAGGCTTGAAAAACTTGAAGAGATGAGACAGGCTGATGAAAAGGCTCGTCAAGAAGAACTTGTAAGTTTAGAGGCTGTTTTTGATGATTTGTAGTTTTTATTTCCTAATACAAGGCTAACGATGACAACTGAAGTTTTAGGGAATAATGTCCCTACAAAGGTATTGGATCAAAGCATCTTGAATCTTATTCAAGAGTCGGGTGCAGGAACTGGTCTAGAAGGATTGATTAATTTTGAGTCAAAACTTTCAAAAGAGGAAAAAAATCTGACTCCGTCTGAGATTATTTCTATTCTCAAGAAAATGATGATCGATATCCAAAATCCAGATTTTCTTTCTTTTGAATCTGGGAAAAGAGGTGGTATGGACTTTGGTTTTGAGGGAATTGGCGTAGATGTGATCCCAACGGTAACTCCAAATGGAGACTGTATTGTTCCGGTAAATTTTTGGCGAGATTCGCAGAGGAGGACAATTCTACTTGTCTTGGAAGTGAGTTCTGATGGAGAGAATAATCATTATGCTTTGCCTGATGGAGATAATAATTACTTCCTGCATATTGGGCATGAGACCTTTGCCTATCAGTTGATAACAGAGGGGGATTCGTTTAAGATGATAATTCAAAATTAAGATATTTTATTTCTTATGCTAGGAAAATGATGGGAATGTCAGTAGAGTTTGCTTATCCTATGGAAACTTCTGAAAAATTGCAAGCTACAGAAAATAAAGACAAGACAGTTGTAGACTCTGTAGAAACTAGGAGAGAAAAGGCAAATGAGCCAATTGATGCAAAAACAGAAGGATTTTATAAAAATACTGAGCGTTTTTTTAAAACATTTGGACAAGAAAAACAACTTTTTACTTCTGCTCGTGAAAAAGGGTTAAATAATCCTGATTTGGATGCTCGTGTATCTAAACTTGAGGAAAAGGTTAAGATGATGGAAAATATGCAACATGGTTTGGAGGCTGGTATTATGGCAGATCCTCAGCTTTCAGCATTATTGGATAGCGGATATGTTAACTATAATCCAGATGCGATGGGAAAACCAGTTTTTGTCTAAGAAGGTGCTAAGTTGGAGATGTCTGCATAAAAACTAGGAATCTGATCTTGCTTTATGATTACTTTTTGATAAGATAAAAATGATGATGAAAGTCAGACTTTTTATCTTTTTTTTGATTACGGTTATGAGAGATGTAATTTTTGCAGGAATTCAAGGTTGTGGAAAGGGAACTCAAGCACAGAAGCTTTTGAAAAAGTATGGAGATAAGATGCAGTACTTTGAGACTGGAAATATTTTGAGAGCATTGATGAGTAATGATAATGCTATAGGTGCTTATCTCAAAGATATTGTAAATAGTGGAAAGCTCGTGAAAGATGAGATCATTATTGGACTTTTTAAGGTTTTTTTGGAGACACTTGAAGATAAGGTGCTTTTGGGAGATGGAAACCTAAGAAGAATGGGACAAACTAAGGGAATTTTAGAGGCTTTGCTTGAAAAGGGGAGAAAGCCTTTGGTAATTCAGCTTGAAATTCCAGAAGATGAGGTAAAAAGAAGACTTTCTACTCGTAAAATGTGCAAGGGATGCGGAGAAATTCATAATCTTTCTTTGGATGGTGAAGTAGAAAAATGCAAAGCTTGCGGAGGAGAGCTCTTTGTTCGTAAAGATGATGCAGATCCAGCCGCTGTTGAGATGAGAATTGCTGAATACAAAAGGGAGACCATCCCAGCTCTTGAATATGTAGATTCTCTCTGACTTTTGGTTAAGATTGATGGCATGCAGAGTATTGATGAAATTTTTGCTCAGATTGAGGCTTTGATGAATCAAGAATAATTAAATTATAATAAAAGAAAAAATCTGATTTCTGATGGTGTTTGCTCAAAGAAGTCAGATTTTTTACGAAGTAAACAACGCGAAGCGATATTTTTACGAAGTAAACAACGCGAAGCGGTATTTTTGGCTTTTTTAGAGATTGAGAAGTTCAACTGTAGTTTGGAGGATATCTTTTGAATTTTGATGCGTGAGAAGTTCAAGAGCCTGATCATAGGTACATCGTTTCGATTCAGTGACTTCAAAATTATCAATAGCAAGCTGAGATTTACTCGCTGGTCAAAGATTTATAAGGTAGAAACTAGCATACTTATGGATAAGATGATGCTGGCGGTCGTAGAATTTGTAAAAGATTGTTAGTGGAGGGAACTTAGTCTGGATAGTGCAGTCGGTGATTCAGGTTTCCTCTCTTAGTTCTCTGAGTGCGGCTTGTTCAGGAGTTTCCCCAGTTTCTAGGTGTCCTTTTGGGAATCCTCGGAAACCTTCTTTTTGATAAATGAGAAGAAACTCAGCAACTCAGTCTTGATTGATCAAGTAGGGAATTGTTCAATAAGAGTGGTCGTGGATGATCTCAGGTTTTTTGTCTCTTCCTTTGTTTAAGAATTGGTGTCTGAAATCTTTGATAAGTTTAGCGTATTGAGTATCGGAAAAGTAGCAGCGATGTCTCATTTTGGAAATTTGTCCTCAGATGGTGATGGATGGAATGAGGTGAAAGTGCAGGTGATCTACGCTTTTCCCGATGTTGCCGTTGACTTTTCCGTCTCTGAGAAGAAGATTGATGTCAGGGTAGGTTTGATGCAAGATATCCATTCGTTTATTGATGAGAAGCATTGCAGAAGTCTGTTCATCACTGGATAACTCGTGCATATAAATCAAGTGTCTGATTGGAACAATTAGCAGATGATCAGGAGTGTAAGGAGCACGAGCTAAGAGGACTTGGAAATGCTCATTTTTATCAATGATGATCTCAGCTTTTGGAGAGCAGAAAGGGCAGTGGAGCGCTTGGAGATTTTGATCGATACGGTCTTGATAGGTAGACATGAGGAACTATTTTCTAGGATAAATTTTGTAGTTTAGGAGCTCGGTTTTTAGTTGAGTGGGGATTCTAAGACTTTCTCTGGCTTTTTGAATAGTCTTATTTTGGACAAAAGGAGTTAAAGTCTGACTTTTGATGAGGTTTAATGTAGGAATAGGTTGTTTGGCGAGTGCAGTAGCAAAGTATCGTGCTTGCATCATTTGAATATAGTATTCTGAGTTTTGTATAGAGGCAACGAGATTGAGGATTTCAGGATTAAATTCTTTGTCGAGAAAATTGCTCAGCAAGATTCAGATTGCAAATCTAACAGTATAGGTATGCGAAGATTTGATCCAGATTTTTACTTTTTTGTAGATAATATCTGGATATTTGCTAAAGATTTTTGGAAGGAAACTATCGCAAGTTGATCGGTTGTCAATTAGGGGAAGGTACTTCTCAGTTTCAATAAGTGATTGCTCTAGATCTTTGATTTGCTCTATTAGAAAGCCGTGTACGAGGTTTTCTTCAAAAAAGCTGTGAGGAGTCTGATCAAGAAAGGATTGATAATCTTTGGTTTTGAAACATTGTTTTGCATATTTTCTCAAAAGGGGAATTTTTGTCCCAAGAATCGTTTTGGGATCAATGGTTGGAATGAGTTTTGCTACGAAAAGAGCATTTTTGGCGTCTCCAAAAGATAGGAGCTCTTTTCAGATTTCATTTTCCATAAATTTAAGATCTGATAAAATTATAATATTTATCCTTCTACTAGGCGAAAGCGTGGAATCTCAATGCCGTCTTTTTCGATAGTTTCAATGAAAAGAGTAAGAGGTCTTGCACGAAGAATTGTCTCTCCAGAGCTTTCTGATTCTTCACAGTTTTTATAGATTACGAGCTCTTCTCCTGTTTCACTGTGCTTTGCTACCCCGATTACCTCACAGTGCTTCCCTTTGTAGTGTTGATAGAGTCCTGGTTTGATTTCAGTCATGTTGATTGTGTATTATAAGAGAGGTAAAAAAATTATAGCTTGTGTATTGATTCTTCTCCTGTCTTCATATCTTTGATTTTGTAGATTCCTTGCTCTTTTTCTCCCTCTCCACAGATAATGACAAAAGGGATTCCTTTTTTGTCTGCATAGGCAAATTGTTTTCCGAGCTTATCTGGGTTAGGATAGTATTCAAAATTGTGTCCTTGAGATTTGAGGTGTGCAATGAGCGAGAGTCAGGTTTCAAAACTATTTTCAAAATTGAGGATGAGATAGTCTGCAATAGTTTGCTGTTTGAGATCGGTTTCGTCAAAGATTCTACTGAGAATTCTACTGATACCGATACTTCCTCAAACTCCGCAGTAATCATGCCTTTTAGAATCGATGTATCAAGTAAGGTTGGCATATCTTCCTCCTCCGCAGATTGATCCAAGAGTAGGCATTTGGTCGAAGGTAGCTTCAAAAATAGTTCCCGTATAGTAGTCTAATCCTCTGATAATCTTCATATCAATGGTTGTATTGAATGAAAGATTAAGTGTAGATTTTATTTGATCAAGGAGCGAAAGTACCGTTTCTAACTCGTTAATTCCTTGTTGAAAAGTTTCATTAGAACTAAGTTTTTTCAGCTCGTTTAGTTTCTCGAGTTCTGGAGTACAAAAAGAGATAAAAGTCAGAATTTTATCTTTGGTTCCTCCTGAAATATTGAGATCTTCGATGAGTGAGCTTTCAAACTTCTCAGCTCCGATTTTGTCAAATTTATCAATAAGGTTTGAGATCGTCTGAGCTTGCTCTGGATTCTCACTGATTTCTGCGAGGAAGGATTTTACGATTTTTTTATTGTTGATGTGGAAGGTTATATTGTCGTTTAGGTTAGTAGACTGGATAATATTAGTTAGTGTCTGTCCTAGTGTGGCAATGATTTCCGCATCATAATAAAGATAGTCCTTTTCTCCTTTCCAAATGACGTCGATATCGCATTGAAAAAATTCTCTAAATCTTCCCTTTTGAGCTCTCTCTCCTCTCCAAACAGGTTGGATTTGGTATCTTTTGAATGGGAAGGTGAGTGCGTGTTCTCGATCGAGAGTATATCTAGCAAAAGGTACCGTCAAATCAAAGTGTAAACCGTAATCTTTTAGATCAGAAGCACCCTGACTCATACCGTATAGGCCAAAGATTTGTTTTCAGGTTTCTTCTCCATTTTTTGCTAGGAGGGTAGTGTTTTTTTCGACAGCTGGAGTATGAATATGGGTATAACCAAATTGTTTATAATTGCGAGTGATAATCTCTGTTATTTGATCGAAAATAAGTTGTTGAGCGGGACTATATTCGGGGAAACCGCTTGGACGGAGCTCGGCCATAATGATGGATAAAGAGGATAAAAAACTGAATTCTAGTGTATTGATCTGAGCTGGAAAATCAATTAAAAAAAGACGAACGATCAAGTTCGTCAGCTTTTTTTCTCTTTGGATGATTAGCAATAAAACTTTGTGTTATTATTCAAGAGTAAGGAAATCCTTTTTTTCCAAGAGTTCTTGTGCAAGAGCTAGTTTGTTTGCAGATTGTGCATAGAGTGTGTAGAGCACCTCTCCAGCTTTAACTTTATCATTGAGTTTTTTATGCAAATAAACTCAGGCGCTTAGATCTCCTGGCGCTCCAAGAGTTCTGGCAATACTATTGAGATATTTCATATCGATAGCAGATATTGTCCCTGAATTTTTTGCTGTAATTTCCATTGTGTTTGGAGCGAGTTCGAGTTCTTCGGATCAGATTTTTGGATTTTTTCCTTCTTGAGAACTAATTATTTCTTGCATTTTTTCTCGAGCAGCTCAAGAAGTAAGTTGAAGACTGACTTTTTCTAGTGCTTCTTCATAGGTTTCGCAAAGTCCACATAAAACGACAATATGCGCAGCTAATTCAAGAGCTTTTTGCTCTAGATCGTGCGGACGAAGTTTGTGCTGTTGTAATACCCTAAGGGCTTCTCTCACTTGTAAAATAGCTCCAATCCCATTTCCAATTGGTTGTTCTGCCTTTGTTAAGATAACTTGAGTCTTGATATCGAGATACTCTCCGATATTTTTGAAATGTTGAGCAATTCTCTCAGCGTCAGCTTGAGTAGATACTTTTGCAGTTGGTCATACTGGAATATCGATGAGGCAGTGATTGATTCCCATAGCGTAGTTTTTTGCCATGATAGAGGAGATCATTCTTGCGTATGGCTCCATACCCAAAGGAGCAGATACTTTGATGATTCTATCGTTTGCTGGTGCAAGATTGAGATTGCCATTTCGGGCAAGGCAACAACCATTCTGATCAATTAGCTTTATGATCTCTTGTTTGGTGAGTTCTGATTTCATCAAAACTTCAACACATTCTCCAGTTGCGGCTGGTGAAGTAATTGATTTAGAAAAAGTTTTTGGAATGGTAATTCCGAGTGATGCCAAGAGCGGTACGATGATCATTGTAGTTTCATTTCAGGAAACTCCACCGATACAATATTTACTCGCTACAATGCCAGGAAAGCGGTACATATCTCAGGTATAAGCAGTTGCCTTGGTAGTGTAGGCGAGTTCTTCGGGGTCTGAACTATAGAAAAAACTTGTTGCTGTATAATAGGCTAAAAGCAGATCTGAGAGTTTATTATTTTGCATATCTTCGATGATAGCATTGATTTCTTCTCTGGAGAGTTTTCCTCAGAGGAGCTTTTTTCTGATGGCTTGGAGAGAGAGGGGATTATTCCTAACGAACGAAACGAGGACATTATCTCACTCCATAATAGGATATTCTGAGATGAGTTCTTGTGATGCACCAATAGTCCCTGGTTTGATCTCATCTGAAAGTGAGACATCTACAACGTATTCTTGTTTATTGCGGACGAGGGAGACTTTATCTGTTGCAGAGATACCGTAGGCTGCGGCTTCTTGGGTATTGAGGACAGCGATGATTCCTTCTCCGTGAGATAGAGGAAGTACTTTGATTTTTCAGCTGAAGATTTCCATAATGTAATGATTGCTAATATATTAAAAGTTTTTTTTAAGTTAAGAGTTCTCTATTTCTTTGAGAATTTTATTTGCATTTTCTTCATCTATTTTTTTTCTTTGGTCCTCTATTTTTTTGGGATAGAGGTTTTTGATAGAGGATATTAGTTTACTATATTCAGGTTTTTTTAGGATATTTGGATCTGTTAGGTTGTTGATGAGTGGCTCAAGTTTTTTGATATCGATAATGTTAAATTCTGATGATTCCCCAGGAATGTTCTTTTCTAGGAATTTAAGTAAAATACTGATTCAGAATTCAGATTTCTCCTCTCTTTTTCTTTGTGTAGGATCTTTGAGTTTTTGGATTTCGAGGTGATTGGATATCAGTGCAAAGAGCTCTTGTGGTGTTTTGAGTTGGATTTGAGAGAGTGAGGTCATGGTTTCTGGGTTTGCATTGGTTTTTTGTTGATTGGTGCGTGAGAGATTGAACTGTTCTTTGAGAATTTTTGTGAATTTATGAAGTATTTCGAGCTCAGAAGTTTCAATATTTGGATTGGTGAGGGTATTAAGTAGAGGTTGAAGACTTTGATAGAGTTTTTGATTGTCGGTTTGACTAAGGTTAAGTGTTTCGGTAGAAGATAGTACTTCTTGAATATCTCGAGTGATTTTTGTTTTGAGAGTTTCTTTATTGATGATGTTTTTGACACTCTCAGTTTCGAGTTCTCAGATGTTGAGGTCAATATTTGATTGCATTCAATCTTTGATAATTTTCGCAAGTTCCTCATTTGAGTTAGGCTTTTGAGTATTGAGAAAGGCAAGTGATTGAGCTTGAGCTATAAGTTGATCATATCTAGGGATATGATGAATGATTTGATAGCTATCTTGAGATCAGATTTTTAATCTTTTTTGTTTGTGATCGATGGTATTTAATTTGGGAGTAGAGATGTTTCCTGTTTCTGGTCTATAATAGTATTTGATCCCTTCGATTGAGGTGAATTCATAATAAGAAACTCAGCTTGTTTCTGTGATTAATTTTTGTGTTCACTGGAGTTGAATCCCCATTTTTCTTAGAAAATCTGATCAGGCACGAACTACAGTTTCAGAGGCAGAAAAGCGGAGAGCTTGAGTAAGGAGTTCTTTTTGGGTATAGAATAGTTTTTGCTTTTCTGGAGATTTATTTCGAGCTTCGTTTAGAGAGTTGAGTTCCGGGGTTGGAATTTCTCAGTTGAGAATTATTCTTGTAGCTTCTTCTATTGATTTAAAAGTTAATGAATTCTGATCCTCTTGTGACTCAGTGTCTTCAGTGTCTTGGGTTTTATTCTTTTTTTCTGAAATAGAAATGATACCTTGCTTTTCGAGCCTTTTTACAAAATCGGTAGCTGCAGCTTTTTCTTCTTCGTGAGGAATCATATTGTCTACTGTTTCGTTGTTAATATCTTCAAAGGTATTTCCTGTTAATTTATTAGTAGCATTTCTCTCATCTTTAATATTTTCTTTTTCTTGTGCTCCTTTTGTTGTGCCTTTGAGTAGAGGATTTTCTTCTGGATGGATTTTATAATATGCAGAGGTTTTTTGGGTATCAAATATGGATGCTTGCATATATCTGTCTAATCTTGCTTTTGTGTTTCTAGTATCATATTTCTTTTTCTTTTGTTTTAGGGTTTTTAGTTTTTGTATACAGTTATGTTTTTTAAATTTTTCGTTATTCTCAAATTCGTCAATTAGTTTTTCTACGATAGATTGAGTTTGACGTCATCGGTTCCCATCTAAAGAGATTTCTTTGTTATTATAATAGACTTGTCCTATGATTTGAATTATTTTAATAAGATCTTGTTCTGTTTTAGGACTATTAAGCGCGGCAATCATAAGCTCCTGACGATTAAGAAGTCCGTTTACTTCCTTAGCTTTTCTATTAGATTCTTCATTTGCAATTTTTATCTCTCGTAAGTTTGAGGGATCTTTTACTTTTGCTAGGGCTTGGTTTTTGAAGCGTTGATTATTCTCTGTTGTTGTTTCTATCGCTCTTTTGTATCGTTCAGGTGTTTTATTTGAGAGTTTTATGATATAATAATACTCCCATGTAGAGTAGAGTTCTGTGATATTTGTGGTATTTGGAATTGGAAATCTCTTATAAAGAATATCATCAAGAAAGACTTCAAAAGTCAGATTTCCATATAGATCTGAGATTTTTTGAGCTTCCCCCATGTTGTTTTTACCAATAATTTTGCTTAGTGCTTCCATTTTTGGAGCGATTCTTCTTACATTTAAGTCTCATCTTTTTTTCTCATAATTTGCATATTTCATTATGTCCTGGATTTCGTTTATTGCAGAGATTATTTTTTGAGAAGGAGAGGCTTTGTTGAATAAAAGTTGGATTTTTTCTTTTACTATTTTATATTGTGGATTGTTTTCATCAAATGCTATATTCCCTGCATTTTTTTGGAGTTTTCGTATAGAGAAAAGAGCACCATCTTTTATGGAAAATTGTTTTTGTTCTTTAGAGATAAAATTTTCGGAAAATTTTAGAAGTATTTCTATTATTTGTGGATTGAGATTTGGTGTTTTAGCTAATGCTGGGAATATTTCTTTTGCTTTACGATACCTTTCAGCCTGCCTTCTAAGTTCTGCTTGTTTCCTGAGCTCTTCTTGTTTTTTTCTTTCCTGTTCTTCTTGTTCTTTTTGATTCAATTCTTCGTTAGTTCCTTCATTTTCTTTTTTGGGAGTTGTTATTTCTGGGCTTTCTGTTTGATTTTGTTTTTCCTTTGTGGGAGCTTCCCCTTGTTGTGCTGTTTGGGGGTCGATTTGACCATAGAGATCTTTGTTTTCAATTTCCATTACTCTATACAAGAGGATATAAAAGTTTCGTAGCTAATTTTAGTGATTTTAATGATTTTGTCAAATTTGAGCTTTGGTTGAATGAGTTTTTCTTTTGCAATTAAGGGGAAAAACGATATATTTAATCAGAATTTTTATTTTTTTTGGTACAAGGAATGCATTTGAGAGAAGAACTTGAGGCTCGTGGATTGCTCTATCAGACTACGAATGAGGCGTTTTTTGATTTGTATGATCAGGGAGGAGAGAAGTTTTATTGTGGTTATGATCCTACGGCAGACTCACTTCATCTTGGACATTTTTTGACCTTTATGGCAGCGGTAAATTTTATGAAGAGGGGAAATACTTTTGTGATGCTGATTTGAGGTGCGACGGGGATGATTTGAGATCCAACTGGAAAATCAGAAGCAAGAGCTTTCCTTGGATTAGATCAACTTAGACACAATCAAGAGGCGATTACCGAACAGGTTGGTCAGATTTTGGAAAATTTAAAAAAATTGACGGGAAAGGATTTTCAATTTAAGGTTGTGAATAATTATGACTTTTATAAAGATTTGTCGGTTTTTGATTGGTATAGGACAGTAGGAAAATATATTACGCTCAATACCATGCTGAGCAAGGAGTCAGTAAAAAAGAGACTTGAAAATACTGAGTCAGGAATCAGTTATACTGAGTTTAGCTATATGCTTTTGCAGGGAAATGATTTTGTTCATCTGTATGAAAATGAGGGTGTAAAACTTCAGATTTGAGGTTCTGATCAGCGAGGAAATATGGTGACTTGAACAGAAATGCTTCGTAAAAAGACAGAAGGGGAGGCAGAAAGTTATGTAATGACGATTCCTCTTATGATGGATGCTAGTGGGAAAAAATTTGGAAAATCTGAGGGGAATGCAATTTGGCTTGATCAGAGAAAAAATAGTCCATATTTTGTATATCAATATTTTCTCAATAGTGCAGATGCTGATGTGGAGAAATTTTTGAGAGCATTTACTTTGCTTGAGATATCCGAGATTGAAGAAATTGTTGCAAAACACAATGAAAAACCTGAATCTAGATACGGTCAAAGACAACTTGCCAACTATGTTATTCAAACTTTGTTTGGGAAGCAGGCGGCAGAGCAGGCAGAGAAAATTACCGATTTCCTTTTTGGAAGTGAGGATAAGATGCAGATGCTCAATGAATTTTCAAGAGAGGAAATTCAAGCTTTAGCTAGAGAAACAGGATCTTGTGAAATAAATGAAAATGAGATCAGAGTTTTGGAGCTTTTGGTAAAATGTGGTATCGTAGATTCTAATGGAGAAGCAAAAAAAATGATTGCTCAGGGGGCAATTTATATCAATGAAAATAAGATCAGCGATATTGCGAGTTCATTTAGTACTCAAGATGCCAGCAATGGAGTCCTTTTGATTAGAAAGGGAAAGAAAAATTATAAAATCGCTCAATTTATTGCTTAAATTCTAATTTAAATGCAGAAACTTGAGATACTTGTACCAAATGAGTGAAGAAAACTCAAAAATCTTATTATGGCAGTTTTGAAAAAGGGATTATGTGAGGATATTACTGTTCTCAATTATGCAAAGAGTTATACTTTGCAGGAAAAGAAACTCATAAAAACAGAAAAAAAGCTGATTTCCTTCCACTATTCTCAATGAGAGGAAGAAAAAATTATTACCTTTATCGAACAGGTTAGTGGGCGAACAAGGGCGAGAGGAGATCTTGTTGTTCAATAAAATAAAAAGCACGTTAGACTTATGATCTGCGTGCTTTATTTTTTCCCTATTTTCTTACTTTGAATAGGAAGCTTTGTTCTACTTGTTGTTGATCATCAAATTCCATTCTGACTTTTATATTATAACTTCCTGCTTTTTCAAAGACTTTAGTCATTTCGATACATTCTCTACCATCACAGGCGAGTTCTTCATTGCCATCGTCAAAGGATCGATAGATCTTTTTTGGTAATCCATTGAAATCAAGAGCAAATCTGACTTGATCTCAGATCCTTGCTTCTTGGGTAGGATGAGATGGAGATGAAATATTGAGTTTTACAAGTGGCTTATTAACGATGATAGATTCGTTTAGAGGAACAGTTACCGTGCGTCCTTTTTTTGTGGTGATGGTTACCTTTGGAGTAAATATTCAGGTATTCTTGGTATTGTTGTAGATGTAGGTATGTTTGATCACTGAGGTAGAGAGGTTGTTTTGCACTTCTCCATCATCAAAATCCCAAGTGAAATATGCAATACTATCGTTTGGGTCATTGAGCTTTGTTGCTGAGGCATCTAGGGTTACTACCAATGGAGAAAATCAGCTTTTTTCTCCTACTACTTTGAGATCTCAGAGTACATCATCTAGACCTATAGTAATATTGATTGATTCTTCATAGCTCAGTCCGCGTACAGTATCTTGGATCTGTATTTTGAGGGTATGAGGTTTGGTATCTCTGACATCAAAGAGGTATTCTCCAGCGAGCGTTTCTACAATAGGTCTGGTGTCTAGAGTGATTTGTGTGTTTATATTGTAGGTTGAAGGCTGGATTGAGTTGATTTTAAGTTTTAATTTTGTTGGGATCTCTGAGAGTTTGATGCTCTTGGAATCGGAGATCAGCTTTTTGTCTGCTTTGGTAAATTGTGTTTGTCTTGGAGATTGTGAGAAGATATCATAATCTACATTAAAACTAGATTTATCACTGATTCTTAGTTCTCCACGGCAAGATCCTTTCTTCCCTTCTGTTGTGACAAAATTCATTAGCACTTCATAAAACCCTTGTCCATCAAAAGTGTGGATAAAATCCGTTCCTACTTCATTTCCTTGTCTATCTGCGAGAGATTGTTTTGTAGAGGCATCAGAGATGAGATATGCATAGTCTTGGATATATTTTTCTCCACCATCAAGGAATGATGCTTGGATACGATAAGTATTGACTTTTTGCTTGCTAAATTCAATTTTACATACTGGCAAGAGTGATTTTTCAACTCTGAGAGGAAATGAGAAGATAATATTTGGATTATAATCTGGAAGACTAAAGCTTGGATAGTATACTTCAGCTTTTTCGTAGTTGAAACTAAAGGTGGTTTCATCAGATTTATCTGTAGTTCCATCTCCTTCAGCATCCCAGTTGATACGATAGTTTCTTAGTCCTAAATCTCTAAAAATCTGATCTGCATTAAAGGTTAACTCAGATGGAAGTGGTCCTAGCACATATTCGTTATCAATGAGTTCAAGTTTTTTATCTGAAGTTGTAGAAAGTGATAATTCAGAAGCAACATTGATCTCTTTGAGGAGATAGCTTTTATTTACTGTTTGTTTCGTGTTGTTGTCAATGTAGGAGATGATTAGACTTATTTGATAGATTCCTTTTTTGCTATAGAAACAAGCTCCGTTGAACATGGTTGACTGTTGATTATAAGTCAGGATTTGTTTGTTTCCACAGTCAAGTTGTAAATTAGTTACTTGTTGATTCCCGAGCTCGATTTGCGCGTACTTTTGGTAGTTTGCGGTTAAGAGTTTGAATGGGATATTTACTGGGGCAATAAGGATAGTAGAATTAGAAATCTGACTTATTGCATCAGGATTATCTTTTGTCGGCGTCTTAACATAAGCAAGAACTGTTTGATCTGGATTGGCAAGGCTCTCAACTTCGATTTTGCTTACTTGAGACATAAGGCTGGTTCCCGCTCCAATACCAATTCACAAAATTAGAAATCCAAGGATCCCTCCTCAAATATACCAGGTTTTTGGTCTATCTTTTACGGTAAAGGCTTTGTAAACATTCATCAATAGGATGACAATTCCTACCAAAAAAACGATGAGCATTGCAATTCCAGTTAGTCCCATGAGCAAATTTTTTGCTACGGCTGGAGCTATTCCTAGGGCAGTCAATCCTCCTCATCCGGTTGGATTTTGTAGTACGGTATAAAAGAGTACAATCAATCCAATAACTAGGAGGAAGAATAAAATTCCGCATCCCATAAAAACATTTTTTACTGATAATGAGGAAGCTGCACCTCTTTTTATTTGTACGTTTTTGTTTACTTGAATGTTAGAATATCAGAGAAGTTTTAGCTTTTCTTGGTTTGCTTGATAGTACTCAGTGAGTTGTTTGAGTTGTGCGTGGTACTTAAACATCTCGTCTGATGGCATATTTTGATGTTCCTGAATATAGGCTACAAGTTGATTGTAGAGTTGTTGCAATTTTTGTTGTTCCTGCAAAATCTCCTGAATCTTTTGTTCATCATTGAGATAGTTTGCATTGGTGTTTGCGTTGTTATTTGCAAAAAATTGTTCGTTTTGATTCATATTTAGATATAATATACTAAATCACTCCTATTATAGCTGAAAATTGTTTTTTTGCAAATTTTTTGGCTTGTTTTTGCGAGGATAATGGATATTATTGATCCAAAATTTATTTGTAGGAAAGAATATTTTGATGCAGCAAGGAGAGTGGAAGAGTGTGGGGTTTAGTTTTGTTTTATGTTATAGTAGTGTTTTAGTCTCTTTTTTTGAAAAAAATAAGATAAAAAGTCTGATTTTTTTATCTGTTTTATCTTTTGTCTTTGGAAATACCAGTTTTGCTCGAGAATATCCTGTAAAAGAAGTGAGTGGAAAATTTTGTGGGAACAATCAGATTTGTACAATCCCGCTTCCAAAGATTGAACAAGCCAATTATCTTAATTATGAAAAGAGTCCTTTAATTCGTAGGATTTATTCTGTACTTTGGGGAGGGACTTATTTTTGAGGACGAGATTTTGGATGGGGCGCGCACAAGGGAGTTGATATTACTTCGCAGATTGGTACTCCTATTTATGCTATTGGTACCGGAGAGGTGATCTATGCTGGTAAAAAGTGAGAACGAGGAAAACTGATTACTATTGAGCATAGTTTTGCAGGGAAGAAGATTTATTCAAATTATGCGCATCTGAGTGAGGTTTTGGTAAGGGTAGGAGACAAAGTGAAGACCTCAGATTTAATTGCGAAGATGGGAACCAGTGGAAATAGCACGGGGCCACATTTGCATTTTCAGATTGATAAAACAGAGTGAAAGCATCCCTATCATCCTGGAAACTGTGGAGGAGTAACACTCAATCAAAATGTCAATGAAGCAAGATGTTGGAATCTTGTTAGAGAGAATACCTTGGATCCAATACTTTTTTTGGAGAGTAATGGTGTGATTTTTGAGGTAGAGCAGGAGAGTGAACAGTTTTCTCCAGATATCAAGGTGCTTTCTACTCAGGATTTGAAAAAAAATCTTGAAACCAGCTTTGAGAAAAAGGGGGACTTTTGGTTGCTTACTTTAAAAAGTTTGACTCCGTGATGGACAAGAGTTCCTCTTAAAATTACTTCTGCAGGAGCAAAAATTTATCCTGATAGTCTTTCATATTTGAGCTGAGAGAGAAAAATTTTTATTCAAGAATTTTCAGGAACTCTTTTCCCAATTAGTATTTGGGAGGGAGAAAAGTTGATTAAAAATGTATATGAAAAATAAGTTTATCACAAAGTTTGTATCAAAAAAACCGCAGAAAAATGTAGATTGCGGTTTTTTCAGATTTTAAATTTTTTTCCTGGCTTCGAGAAGCTGTTTTTTCTTTTCCTGAGAAACGGAAGGGTCTTTGAGTGCTCGTTGGAGTTTAGATTGAAGATAGGGAGTAAGAGTTTGCCAGATAAGTTGAAGTTTTTTTTCTGGATCAGAAAGGGGATCAATCTGTGAATCTCGCCAGAGACTTAGTTCATCGAGTTTCTTTGTCATATCTTCATCGAGCTTTTCTTGCAATACTTGGGATAATGCTCCGTTTGGATCGGTTTCAGCAAGAAGATTGATAAAAGAGAAGAGGTCTTCTAGTTTTTCATTTTCTTGGAGATAATTGAGGATTGCTCATTGATAAAAGAGGCTGAGTACGAGAAGGTCTCTTTCCATTTGATATTTTTGGCTTTGAGATTGTTCTGATTGTCTTTGTTGTTGAAGGAGGATCGATCTTCCGTCTCAGGCTTTGTATCTTTTGAATTGTGCATCGAGAATTTCAGATGCAAATCCAAGTTTCTCCGCTAAAAGTTGTTTGTAGTGCTCTTGGATTGTGAGTGAGTTGACTGAAAGGATGAGCTCAAAAAGGGTATTGATGAGTTTTTGTTTGTCGATAGGGGAGCTTAGATCAGAAGAGGCTCTAAGGCGATGATAGATTTTTATAAATCCGTCCTCAGCATTTTCTAAACAAGTCAAAAAATCTGATTTCCCATTTTCAGTATTTGCCAGGTCATCAGTATCTTTGAATCCGTCTGGTAGCTCGATAATTTTTGGGTAGAGATTTTGCTGATAAAAGAGTTTTAGCGCTCTGATGCTTGCTTGATTTCCAGCATTGTCTGCATCAAAAAGAAGATAGATATTCTCTGTATACCTTTTGATGAGTTTTACATGGTCTGATGAAAGCGCAGTCCCAGAGGTTGCGACTCCAATAGGTTGGTCGAGTCTAGCAAGTCCTATGACATCCATTTGTCCTTCGACGATAATCAGTTTTTGAAACTCTTTGATGTTATTTTTTGCAAAGTTGAGTCCATAGAGGACTTTTGATTTTTCAAAGGCTTTGTGTTCTGCACTATTGAGATATTTTGGCTTATCCTCTGGATTTATTACTCTTGCTGAAAAGGCGATAACATTTCCCATAGCATCAAAAATTGGGAAAGTGATCCTATTTCTAAAAAAGGTATAAATTTCTCCATTGAGGTTTCTTTTTGCTAGAGAAGCTTCAATTAAATCGTTGTCAGAAAATCCTTTTGATCTCAAAAATTGAATAAGTTCATAATGTTTGTCTGGAGCGTAACCAATTTGGAAATGTTCAATGATATCCGATGTCAGATTTCTTTTTTCTTTGAGATAGTCTTGAGCTTGGGGAGAATTTGTTAAGGCAGAGCGAAAAAACTGGTGAGCGAGGCTATGAAGTCTTTTAAGCTTCGCTTTTTCGTCACTTTCTGCTGCTAGTTTTTTGTTATCAATGCTATATTTTTCTATATCGATATGCTGGATTTTTGCGAGTTCTTTTACTGCATCTCGAAAATCAAGTTTCTCGATTTCTTGCATAAATGTGATAGCATTTCCTCATTTTCCACAGCCAAAGCATTTGAAAATCCCTTTACTTGGAGAAACCATAAAGGAAGGAGTTTTTTCATTATGAAAAGGACATCTACCAGAATAGTTGCTTCAAGCTCTGGAGAGTGGCACATATCTTTCGATCAGATCTTTGATTTCGACTGATGCGAGGATTTCTTCGATAAGAGGATTGTTTGCCAAAATCGCAATGAAAAAGTGATAAATATACCGTATTATATGATTTTTTATTGATTTGTAAAGAGAAAGGTAAAAAAACTGATATTAGAGGTGAAAATAAGCTTAAAAGTCAGATTTCTTTTTTTTGTTAAAAAAACTTTTGCAAAAGTTGACATATTTTGATTTTATGATTAAAATATTAGTGTTGTTTTAATTCCAGCATAATACACATGACTGCAAAATGGCAAAAGTATGAGGAATTTAATTCTAATTTGCTCAAAAAACTTGGAACAAGAATTGTTAAAAAGCATCACAAAGGTAAAAGAGTTGATAAGCTTTTTAGCTTTTCCAATAAGGTAAATCAAAATCTGATTTATTTGGGAGAAATCTTGGTTGTTGGGCTTTTTAGTTTTTCTACTCTGATCTTTGGAAATGGTACGAGTCTTGCAAACAATACCAGTTTGGTTTATCCTGTAGATGAAGTTTCTAAGGTTGAATGTAGAATCAAACATTGGTCTGAACTCGATGCAGATTGTAAGATGAAATTACCGATTATAGAAGGGGCAAACTTTGCTAAATATGGAGCAGATCCGCTCTATACCAATACTTATACGGTACTTTTTGGAGGAAACTATATGAGTGGTTGGGATATGGAAAATGGAAGCCACTATGGAGTAGACTTAGCTTCTTCCAAGGGGACTCCACTTTATGCTATTGCCGATGGAAAAGTGTTTTTTGCAGGGCAGCAGGCTGGTTATGGAAATGTAGTGAAGATTCAGTTTATTTATAAGGGGAAGATGTACTTTTCTACCTATGGACATATGGATCAAATCCTTGTTCAAACCTGACAACCTCTTATGAAGGGGCAAAAAATCGGTATGATCGGTAATTCAGGAACAACAATGGGATGATTAGGAGGAAATCACGTGCACTTTGAAATTAATAAAGGAGATTTTTGACGTCCTATTTATCCATTTGGGCAGTGTAGTGAAGCGAAAAAGTCCGGAATAGAAACAATCAATAATGGACTTTGTCGTGAGCAGATGTTTAAGTATGGGCAGGATCCTATTGCTTTCTTGGAAGATGCAAAGGCTAAACGTCCTTTTGATGATCATCCTAGAGAGGTTCCTTTGCCAGATAATAAGACCTATGGGAGTACTGGAGCGGATACAGGATCTACTCTAGAACATAATGTAGCACCCATAGTTCCATCTCCAGCTCCATCTTCACCAGTTATTAGTGTGCCTGTACAAGCCAATCAAGAAAAACCTCAGACTTCAAAACTTATTATTGATACTAGTGCTTTGGATAATAATGGTAAAGCATTCTTTGATGAGTGGAGTGTTGATTTAACAGGTGATGTTGCATCTCCTATCAAGAAAAATCAGACGAGAATTCTGACCCTTACCATCAAAAATAAGAAGACATGACAACCTTTTAATGGTATTTTGCAGCAGCCGATTATTTTGGTAGCAAGTAGTACTAATGTAAATATTGATCCTGTGGCGATTAGTCTTGTTAAAGATTGACAAGTAGAAATTAAAGTGCAAGGAAATCAGGTTGGGAATACCTATACAGCGATCAATCTTGGACTCAATAAAGTAGCTTCACTTAATCTTTCCGTATTTTAGTTAGTAAAAGAAAAACAGCAAAGACCTTTATCGTTTGCTGTTTTTTTGTTAGAAGAATCTCTTTTGTGAGGACTGATCGGAATCAAGTGATCAGATTTTTCCTTCTATTTCTGCGTCAGGTTCATGAAGATATTTGGAGAGTTCTGCAGTTTTTTCAGAGGCTTTTTTGATATGGACATAGTATTTTCCTAGCTCTGCTACCACATCTGAGAGTTCATCGTTTTTTTCAAGAAGTTCTGTGGTCTTTTGTCTAAAAAGATCGTTTTGAGCTTGAAGCTCATCGATTTCTTCTTGCATATCGATGATTTGGTCGTTGGCCATTTTTAGGTTGTCTCTAAGTTCAGTGACAATATCTCTCTGTTCAAATCTTCGATAAAAAAGTGCATATCCAGCTCCAGCTCCAATGAAGAGTGATAAAATAACGAGTCCTCGCATGCTATTGATCTGATATAAAAAGTTTTGAAATCTGATTTCACTATATGGTTCCCTCGTATAAAAGCAAGATTAAAATTTGATTATTCTCCATATCGACGGCGGATAACGAATTTTTTGGTTTTGCTTAAAGGGGAGCTAGCATAGTCATTTACTGGAGTCCTCGTTTTGAGGATTTCAGTGAGGCGAGATTTTAGCTTGGTAATCTCTACTCAACCTTTGAAGTTTGGTCTTCGTCTACTTTCGATTGCTCTTGTTTGATCTAGGATTACTACTACATGTCCATCTCGTACTATTATATCAAGCGGTTGAACTTGATTCATGATTTGTTCAATTGAGAGCCCTTCGATGAGAACCGGTTTTCCTACATTGAGAAGTTGGCGGGTATTTCTAGGGGTATTCCCTCCATTTGCTTCTCGAAGGAGTCCAGAACAATCTACTCATTCTAGGTTTTTATGTTTTTTGTGGATTGATGATAGTGGGGTTTGTGAAGGGAAAAAGCTTTCCATCTGTGGGAGTCCTTGGTATCGAGATCCTCCTCGTACATAGGTAGATCCTTTAGTAGCAAGGAGGTTTTTGATAATAGTATCACGAGAAGGGAGAGGATTAAAGACTTCTTCAGGCTTTTTGTCTAGTTTTTTGATGAATCTTGCATCAAGAAAGTATCCGTGTTTTGCACCAGCTCATGCATCAAATTCCCTGGTTCTAACCAGATAATAAATATACCCGTCAGCTTTGTATTCACCGATAAGGGTTACAGGGGTTTGGGGAGGAAGAACTACTGCTAGTTCGCGGATCAGGTTTTGTTGATCGAGTTTGATTCCAGTGCTGGAATTACTCGCAGCTAGGAGCTTATGAATAGCAAAATCGTCTTTTGGCATCCGGTAGAGTGGAGTAGGAATTTTGGTTTCTCCGTATCCTTGAAAGCTAGCAAGGGATTCGATTTGCAGGCTTCTTCCCAGTTCTGCAGACATGAGCTGGGTTTCTTTGAGGTCAGAGAGTTCTTGTTCAAGTTCTGGTTTGGAGAGTTTAGCGAGAGATTCGATTTTTTTTTGAACATAGAGTTTATCGATTTCTGTGAGTTTTGCTCCAGGGATTTTTCCTTTCCCTCCTGAGAAGGCCTGACGAATTTCTAGTGACTTTTGAGCTAAACGGAGAAAAAAATCAGCTTCTTTACTTTTTTCGCTTTTGCTAAGATTTGAGAAGCCTGAAAGTTGGAGATCGATTTGTTGATGTTGAACTTTACTAAGTGGAGAGTAGGCGAAGCTTACGCTGAAAAGAAGTGTGAAAAGTGTAAATGAGAATATTTTTTTGATCATAAATTTGACAAAAAGAGGAGTTAAAAGATTGTTTTGAGCTTAAAAGAGACCTCATTGGATAGGTGTTGGAGTTTTTTTGTTTTGGGGTTCTGGTAGCTTGATATTGAAGGTTTTTACTATTTCTTCTCGATTATTGTAGGTTTTGATATTGTATTTTTGAGCTTTGTCAACTTTGGAACCAGCTTTTTCTCCTATAAGCATGAAGGAGGTTGTTTGAATTGGGTTTTCATCGAATTGATATCCTTGGGCAATAAGTTGATTCGCAATTTCAGTCCTTGATAATGGGAAGGTTCCTGTTATTGAAAAGGAAAGAGAATTCTGATTTTGCTCTGTATTTGATTTTTGATCTTCAACTGCTGAAAAATTGAGTCAGAAGTTTTCGAGCTTGTAGAGGAGGTCTAGAATTTTTGGAGAAGAAAAGAATGCCGAAATGTCAGTTGCAACCTTATCTCAGATCCCATAGATTGCTCAAAGCTGCTCTGTGTTTTTGAGTTCATTGATGAGAGATGTCAGGTTTGTAACCTTTTTTTGTGCAAGGTAGGTTGAGAGGTCTTGGGCAGTTTTTTTACCAATATTAGGAATGCCAATAGCGTTGAGCAGTCTTCGAAGTGGTTTTGTTTTTGAAAGCTCAATTTGTGAGATAAGTTCTGAAATCTTCTTGTCTCAGAAAGATGGAAGTTTGCGTAGAAGAATTTGATTTTCTACTTTAGTCAGGGTATAAAAGTCTGCAAAAGAGTTGAGCAAATTTTGTTCCATGAGGAGCTGAATAATTGAATCTCCAAATCCTGCAATATCAAGAGCATCTCTAGAAACAAAATAGAGGAGTTTTTCTTTGAGCTGAGCAGGGCAATCTGGATTTTTGCAGTAGTAATGGATATCTTGGCTAATAATTGGAGTTTGGCAGCTTGGGCAGAGTTTTGGTGGGAAGATCTCAGATTCAGTGCCGTTTCTTCTAGAAGGAATTGCTGAGAGGACATATGGGATTACTTCTCCACTTCTTTGAATTCGTACAAAATCTCAATTTAGAATTCATTTTTCTTTGATAAAATCAAAATTATGAAGACTGACTCTGGATATGGTAACTCCACTGAGATTTACAGGTTCTAGATTGGCAACAGGAGTCAGAATTCAGGTCCTTCCTACTTGGAAGTCGATTGAGCTGATTTTTGCTGCGATTTGCTGAGCTGGAAATTTGTAGGCGATAGCTCGTCTAGGATGGTGCTCTGTAGCTCCTAACAGTGTGCGAATAGAAGTCTGATCCTTTCCGTTGGGGAGATTTTTATCGGTGATCTTAATTACCAGACCGTCAAAGTCAAAATCCTGCTCATCAAGAAAATCTTTGAGCTCTGGATTTAAGCAAGTATCGATTACTGATTGGATATTGTCAAAGTGCTGGAATTTTTCAGGAAGATCAAAGGTTGGGAGTCAGATTTCTTTTATTGTTTGATTGGTATCTGATTCCAGGATATCATAGATAAAACAAATGAGACTTCTTTTCTCAACTTCTGCAGAATCAAGGAGTTTGATACTTCAGGAAGCTGCATTTCTTGTATTGGCAAATGAGTTGAGTCCTAGAGCTTCTCTGCTGAGATTGAGCGCAGAGAGCTGCGATTTTGGCATCATAATCTCTCCTCTGAGGCGAATATTGATTGGCTGAGTCAGCTTTTTGGGAAGGGATTTTATAGTTTTTACATTGATGGTGATGTCTTCTCAGGTTTTTCCATCACCTCTGGTAATTGCTTGCGTAAGAAGTCAGTTTTGATAGATGATTTCGCAGCTGATCCCATCAAATTTTGGTTCAAGACGGTAAAAGAACGAACAATTCTGATCAGATTTTTCGAGTATTTTTTTGATTCTGGTATCTCGATTGGTTAAATCTTGAGCATTATAGCTATTTTCGAGGGAGAGAAGAGGAGTTCTGTGGTTGGCTTTAGCAAATCCTTCACTGATTTGTCCAATGAGGGACTGGGTTGGCGAATTTGAAGTGATGAGATGTGGTGCTATTTCTTCAATATTTTTGAGATAAGAAAAAAGTTGATCATACTCGTAGTCAGAGATGATAGGAGAAGACTCAATATAATAGAGATGATTATGCTCAATGAGGGTGTCAATGAGATTTTGGTAGGTGTGAGCAAGGAGATCACTATCAAGGAGTGTGGGATTTGGATTTTGTTTTATGAAATCTAAGAGCTCGATAGTAGTTTCGGAAAGTGTCACGGATTTGACTTGCTAAAAGATAAATATCGTTTTTAGTATAAAAAAACACAGGAAAAAGGCAACTGAAATTTGCTTGCAATTTTTGTGGGATTGTTTATCTTTTAATTAGATAAGAATGTGGTGTAGTGGTAGCACATTGGTCTCCGAAGCCAGTGGTGGAGGTTCGATTCCTCTCATTCTTGGAGTATGGAGTATTTGAAAGCCTAAATTGTAAGGCTTTTTTGTTTTTGTAAGAATGTTTGCTGATAGCGATAAATAAAGATTGACAAAATTTGCAAAATATTTTTTTTGAAGTATAATTGAGTGAAAAAGAAAATTTTACTCTCTATTTTGTAAAAATGCCAACTTCTGATAGTCAAAACACAGTTTTTACTCCAGTTTCTGATAATCAAAATACAGGAGTTACTCCAGCGGTAGGACAAACTCAGGATCCTGTGGTAAATAATGATCAAAATCAGACTTCAGCTTTTGATTTTAGTTTGGATTTGCCAGATTCTTTCCCATCACAGACTGAGGAAAATAAGGCACAAGCGCCAGTTAGTAAGGTTGAGCCAGAGCAAATTCCTCAGGCTGATGACCTTTTGCAAACTTCTGATCCAGTACCAGCTCCAGTTGATGTGAGTATGGATTTTTTGCAAGAAGAACCTGTGGTTTCAGATGAAAATCAGGTAGAAAATTCAGAAGAAGAGGAGGATTCCTTTCCGGTTCCAGGAGATGGAAGAATTGCGAGTGTAGAGGAGCTTCCTTTGGATACTAGTGATTTTTCTGTAGAGCCTGTTGGACAGAATTTTGAGGAAAATGATGAACTAGAGCAGAGTGAGCTCGGTTTTGATGAGCAGCCTTTGGTAAATCAGGAAGGATCTCTTAATATGCACTCGGATGTTGAAACTTCTCAGCAAAGTTTTGTAATCCCAGAAGATACCGTAAATCCTGTAACACCACTTGATGGGACTCAAGAAGTGATGCAATCTTCTTTGGAAAATAATGAGGAAGAAAATCAGGTTTCAACTTCTTTTATGACTGAGGAGACGCCAATAGTAGATACTCCTTCAGAGCAAGCTTCAGAGGTGAATTTTTCAGCTCCTCATGCAGAGATGGATCCTTTTGATGCGATGAGAGCTACGCTTAATCAAAATGTTACTCAAAATATTGAAAAACCAGCAGTTGTACCTGTTAATGAGCCTATTCAAGAAGTAGCGCCTTCCATGCCAGTTCAGGAATCCCCAACTATCGAGTCTATTCAAGCTCCTGTTCAAGAGGACGCAGTAGCTCCTCAACTAGAGTCTGTGGCAGAAAAGCCTATTGGAATGCTTTCTCTGGATGAGATGATCGCTCAGCCTGTATCAACAGTAGCTCCTACAATGAATTTAGATAGTATGATGGACGTTTCAGCTCCAGATCCATTGTCAAATCCTGTTGCATATCCTCCTATTGGGCAACCGCAATCACAAGCTACCAATTCTGGGATGACTAAACTTGTTGCAATTTTGGGAAGTTTTGCATTGGTAATTGCTGTTTGATTTATGGCAATTTTGAAGTATCCTCAGGAGATTCAGAAGATATTTGGGATTAATTCAGACTCCCCAGCAAATGTTCAGGTTAGTGAATTTACTGGAGATCAGGAACATGGATCTGCTGAATTAACTGATAATCTATTGACTGGAGATAATTTGAATGAGGATCTAGCATTGACAGGTAGTGATGAAGGAACGGATGTGGGAGAGGTTACTCTTGATGAGAATCAAGCAGAAACCTGAGATGATGTCCAGGAAGTTGTGCTTGGAGGTGATGATTCCTCTCAAGAGACTGCTGAATCAGATCAAAAGTCTGATTCTAGTCAAAGTTCTACCTCTAGTGATCAGGCAGTTGATGCACTGGGGGCTGTAGAAGAGATCGTAGGAGAAGTCGGTGCAAATGAGACACTTACTCAACAGATCGAAAGTTTCAAGCTAAAAGCACAACAAATGGCTGATACTGGTAAGGCTCAAGGAGATAGAATGATGATCAAATATGGTATTTATGTTGTAAATCAAGTTAAGAAAGTCCAAGAAGATATTGCTAATGGGCAAAAGATGAGTATCACAGAACGAAATAATCTCAAATCAGAGCTTGAACTTTCACTAGCGAAAGGGCAAAATGGGGGAAAATAAGTTCCTCTTGGTAGGATGAGTCTCTCTTTATAGCTAAGAATAAAATTGAAGAAGAAATCTGATTTTCTTCTTTTTTTTAAAAGCTCTTGACTTTTTTGTAAATAATTGTAATAATATTTCTATGTTAAACAAAAAACTTAAATTATTATGAGGAGATTATCTATAATATTTACGGTAATAGTACTATGTTTCATAGTATTATGTCAAATTTTTGGAGCTAGAGAAACTGTGTATTTTTTTGCGAAAATATACGTGGGATGCTGTGTAATCCTGATAATAGCTCTTGTAGTAGGACTTATCCTACTTAGAGGGAAGCGTAATGATATTAAATAGCAGTTATGTTAAAAAACTAACTAGCTATGAGAAAAACGGCACGCTACCTTTTCCTCTTTCTCTTTCTGCTGTTCGTAGCTTGTATAGTTACCTTCGGTCCTAGCGGAGTATTCCTTTATTTTATAATTTTGGTACTCTGGGAGCTCTTTTGTCGGTTTTTAGGTTTCTAAAGCTGATAATTCTGTATAATACTCTCTTTATTTATTATCCTGTGTTAGGATGTTAGATGAAGAGAGTTTTTTTTATGCAGAATCTCTTGACTTTTGGTAAAGTAATGGTATATGTCTTGTTGTGTTAAACAAAAACCTAAATAATCTCTCTTATGAAAACTCTTTTCAAGAAATGTTTCAGAGACCTTTCAGGCTTCCTGGATAGGATATTCTCGGAATCTACAGTTTCAGTAATGAAGCTATTGTGCTTGATAGCATTTGTAGTAGCTCTATGCATCAAATTCCCTTGGATTCTAATGTGGGCTCTTATCGCAGTAGGGATTGTGTTCTCTCTCTTTGTGGTGAGTAGTGTACTAGGACCCAATGATAGTCCTCTATTTTTTGTGGTGATGGTGCCCATCGCCATAGCTGCGCTTGCCATTTTAGTTATGTTAGACTTCGTATCTAATATGGTTATCTTAGCTCTCTCTAACAAGAATGCTATGATTCTTGATGATCCGGAAATAGATGGTTTTTGATATGGTTTTTAGTGGTCTGTCTTATTAAAACTCTCTTTATTTACTGTCCTGTCTCAGGTGGTTAGATAAAGAGAGTTTTTTCAATGTAAATTCTCTTGACTTTTTGTAAAATAATTATATTCTTTTTTTTGTCTTAAATAAAAATCTAAATAATATGGGAAAGAAGGTATTTAAGGTGCTACTAGTTCTCTTTCTAGTTTTAGCACTTATAGTCATCCTTATAGGATGTGGGATTGTCTTTAAAGATCAAAGACTCAACGCCTTGCTCGTGAAAAGCTTTGGAGGTCTAGAGCTTTTCTTGCTCGGCATACTTTTGGGATCTCGCTTTATCCCAAAGGAAGACTCTAGGAAAGATTCTCGAGATATCTCCGATGCAGTCTAATCTCTTACTACTCTCCAACTCACCAACTCTCTTTGTCTTTTTTTATGAAAGATGGAGAGAGTTTTTTCTTGTATTTTGAGAGGAGAAGTGTATACTGTCTTTCCCCACATAAAATAGATATGATATGAAAAAATTTCTTTTTGCTATTATGGCGCTGGTGTTGAGCTCTTGTACTGAGAATGGTTCTGGTATTGGAGAGTTTTTTTTGAGGATAGGAAACATTGTCATGGGCCTAGTTGCCTGTGTGTTGTTTGCAGGTTTTTTCTTCTTGCTCTCTGTGGCCTTTTTAGACAAATCTTGTCGAGATCAACTTTTTCGAGCATTAAAATGCAAGAAAAAAAAGTAGCCTGTATCAAGCTACTTTCAAGAGTCCTTATTTGGACTCTTTTTTTGTTTTTTGAGGGAGAATGGCATACTTGATCAGGTATGGAAAAAGTTTCAAAGAATTCAGAATTTTTTTGAAGTTTCTCTTTGGATCAGAGATGAAACGATAGAGCCATTCAAGTTTGAGCGTTCTAATAATTTTTGGAGCTCTTTTTTGTACTCAGGCGATGAAATCTAGGAGTCAAGCTGTATTGAGCACGATTAGTTTTTTTTGTTGGATTTTTTGGAAATTTCTACTAGCTCGGAGCTCTTGGAGAGGAATTTCGGGAGTGGATCTTCCTTGAATAAGGACATTGATCGTGTCTTGGTATTCGTTCATAGCGGCTTCAGCTTTTTCTCGATCAAAATCGCTATATCCATCTTGGGCATAGATGATGTTATATCCTTGGTATTTGAGTTTTTCAACTACTTTTTCAAGATATTCAGCTTTGGTTCCATAGATAAGGATATTTAGTTTTTGACTTCCATATTTTTTTCTAATGCTTTGTAAAAGGTAGGGGATAAAGTCAGTTCCGTTGAGATTTTGGAGCCAAGAGGTAGGACTTTGAATTTTTCCCATAAAGTGCGCGACATAGTAGAAAATTTGGAGGGCAATACCATCGGGCAAAAGGAAGTCAGATTTTAAGAGGATTTTTTTGTACTCTTTGAGTTTTTCTGTTTTTGTTGTTTGGTCAAAAAGGCGGTGTGAAACGATGTTTGCAAAATAGATAAAGTTGACTACTACGGATTCCTCTTGATCATAAAAAGAGAGGATGTCATTGATCGCTTGATCACGAGAGTAGGGATAGAGTTTTTGGAGGATTTCGTTCATGGGAGTGATTAGGGGTAAAAAAACTTTTGAGAGTATAGGAAAAAGAGGGAATCTTTCAAGAGAAATGTTTTTTCTTGCAATTTTGCTTGGAAGTGTTAAAATGAAAGCTGGTTTTAAATTCTTTGAAAAAAAAATGCAAGAAAATTTACAAAAAATAAGAGAGATATTAGAAGGAAATCAGACTTTTGCCCTTTTTGGTCATGAGAATATTGATGGAGATGCTCTTGGTGCGATTTTGGGACTAGGAAAGCTCCTTGAAAAGCAGGGAAAAACCGTGTCGTATTTTACTCCAAATAAACCAAGTAGAGTCTTTGATTTCCTTAACTTGTGAGATAAGGTTAAATATGAATTTGACTATGGAAAGTATGATGTATTGGTATTTTTGGATTTTAATCATTACAAGAGAATTTCCGCTTTTACCAATGGAAGAGAAGACTATTTTGATCCACAGCTTAAAATTATCATGGATCATCATCAGCCAGATGTTGAGGCTCCAAATACCATAATCTATCGTGATACGAGTGAGATTAGTACTTGTTCTTTGCTTTATGGAGTGACAAGGCAGTGGCGAAATGATCTTTTGGATGCGGAGATTGCTACTTGGTGGTATATGGGAATTTCTACTGATAGTGGAAATTTTCGTTATGATGAGGGAGAGCAATCTGTAAGGCTTTTTCACTTAACTGCGGATCTTTTGGCATTGGGGGCAAATAAAAAGCTTGTGATTGATGAAATTTTCCGTAATAAGACCTATCGTAGTGTGCAATTTATGCAGCAGATTCTTCAAAGAATGCAAAAAGTTAAGGTTATGTGTAATGGATTTGGAGGTGCTCAAGAGTGAAGTCAAGAAGGAGATAGTAATGGAGTAGTGAATGTGATTTATAGTTACTATGTGGATGATGAGCTTAAGGCATTGTGAGTAGATCATGATGAGGCGGATATGGCACTGTATGTTATGCAGGATATTAGAAATAATGATTTAGTTATCTTGATCAAGAAGGTTGGGATATATCTTAAAGCTTCGATTAGAAGTAGAGGAGCTGTTGATTGTTCTTTGCTGGCGAGAAGTTTTGGTGGTGGAGGGCACAAAAATGCAGCAGGATTTAAGATCCAAGGGAAAGACTATATTGAACAAGACTTGCAATTTGTGATTGAGCAAATTCAAGAGCATTTAGGAAGTTTGTAATAAAAACTTGATATGAAAGAATATCGAAAAGAGGAGTCAGACTTCTCTTTTTTCTTGTATTTTGGTGTAATTTTTGTAGACTGAATAGGTAGTATCTTTTTGCAAAAAGTAAAAATCGTTTTGCGCGTTTTTATCCTGAGAAAAAAGCATAAAATGCTGGATTTGTTGGCAGTTTCGTATTGGAATATTGGGCCATTTAGAGATCAGAAAAAGACTCTCTTTTTTCACAAAGGGAAATATCTCATCAAAGCGCCAATTGGAAGTGGAAAGAGTTTTCTCTTTTTTGATGGTCCGAGCTATGCTCTCTACAAAAGTGCTAGTAGAAACTTGCTCAATATTCAATCCAAAATTGGTATGATCAAGCTCCTTTTTTCTTATAATGATCAAGTATTTTTGATCAAAAGAACGCTTAAAAAGGGAAAGAGCAAGGATTCTTGTGCCTCTCAGCTCTTTCAGCTCTCAGAAAGTCCAGAAGTCTTAGAAGAGAAATTTTTGTGAAAGCCTGTTTTGCAGGATGATTTAGATTTAGAGGAGTATTTGCAAAAGATTTGAATCCAAATGGAGGAAGAAAGTTTCAAAAATGAATCAGATTTGCAGGCTCATTTGGATGATTTTTTGCCACCACAGGCGGTTTTTACGAGTACGGCGATTTTGCTCCAGGATGCCAAAAATATTTTCGAACTTCAGCCTGCTGAGAGACTTGAGGTGCTTAAAAATGTCTTTAATCTTATGAGTATCGATGAGACCAAAGAAGTTGTAAAAGAGAAGAGAAATGAGGTAAAATATCAGATCAAGGCTTATGAAGATACTTCTCTTGTGCAAGAAAAGTTGAAAAACTGACTCAAGACCTTGATCTCAACTTGGAAAATGATTGATGAAAAGGGGCAGCTTTCTGCTCAGATTGCTCCTGCTAAAGATGTTTTTGAGGAGTTAGAGATGCTTGTTGAGAAGCTTGGAATTGATCAATTTGAGCTTGATGAGGTGGTAGGTGGCGTGATAGCTCCTATGCAAAGCGTAATAGCTCAGCATCAAGAGCATTATCAGCAACAAAAGAGTCAGATTTCAGCTTTTTTGACTCAAAAAAATGATTTGGAAAGGCAGGTGCTAAATGTCAAGACTGATATTGAGAAAAGTGAGAGGAGAATTGCTGAGATTGACCGTTTGCTAGAAAAGGTAAGCTTGGAGGGGATTACTCAGCTAAGGAATGAGAAGTTGCAACTTCAAAATCAACAAAAGGAGCTTGAGAAAGAGGGATTTGCAGAGCAAATTCAGCAATTTTGGCAAGAGAATGGATCAAAGCTAGATCTGGAAGCGAGGTTAGATTTTGGACTCTTACAAAATTGGCTAGCAGTGCAGAGTTTGATTGCATTAGGGAAGAATTTGAGGTCCTGATCCGAACTTTTGACAGAGCAGATGGAAAATCTAAAAACTAAAGCACAGACCGAGCAAACCCGTCTCCAAGATCAGATCAAAAGCTTGATGGAGAGAGAGCAGTTTTATACTCAGCAACTGGAAAATCTGGCTAAAAAGATTGCGGATTTTGATGCGGCGACAGAGCAGAGTGCTCACTATGAGTGTCAAAAGATTGGTGCTGCTTGCCCGTTTATCAAGGCGATCAATAAGCAGCATTTTGAGCAGAGAGAACAAGAAAAGCAAAAAATCCTGAAGGAGGATAGCGATCTAAAAGCGAGGATACAAGCTGAAAATCTCGCTCAAAAGCTTCAAATAGCACAGCAGGAGCTCGAGAAGATTAAATCATGAGTAGGACTAACTGAGCAGATGCAAACTATCACCTCAAAACAAAAGGAGAATGAAGAAAAAATCCAGATTTTGAGAGCTTTTCTGCTCAAGATTGATTTTAAAAAGCTGGAGGAGCTAGCTGGAAAATACAAGGAAATCTCTGAGAAAATTATCGCTCTAGAAAGGGAGCTTGTCACTCAGGAACAACTAGCAAACCAAGCTCAGACCTATCAACAGGAGAAATCTCAGCTCCAAGGTATGATCAGTACACAAAGTATACAAATAGAGCAGTTGATGACTCAGAAATCTCAGATAGAACAGCAAATGGAAGTTTTGCAAGTACAGATCAGTCAATATCAGCAGGATAACTGGGATCTCCAAATGCAACTCGTCCAGAGGTATGAGGCGACTTATCAGAGTTTGCAAACATTGATCGTTGATTACAAAAATTTGCAGATCAAGATTAAGTGATTGGTAGAGCAAGGTAAAATCTTGGATAATCTCTATGCGATACTCAATAAGGAATTGCTACTGTTTGTATTGAGTGAATATTTGCCAATCTTGAGCGATGTGGTCAATAGTTATTTGGTCGGTGTGGTGGACTATCAGATCAGTATTAGACTCATGGAGACTAGCGAAAAACTTGAGTTGGAAACTAAGATATTGGATGCAAAAGGAGAAAGAGATATCAAGAGTCTTAGTGGTGGACAGAGAGCAGTGCTCAAGCTTGTTTGGATGTTGGCGATTAGTTCGTATATGAAGACAAAACTTCTTTTCCTCGATGAGACGATCAATAATCTTGACAATGAAACGGTAGGTAGAGTCTCAGAAATGTTGACTGCTTTTGTCAAGCAGAGGGATATGAAGTTTTATACGATTACGCATAATGCTGAGATTCAAGAGATGAAGATTTGGGATGATACGATAGAAGTGAAACCATAGTCGAGGACAGAACAAAGACATAAATCAGATTTTTTATTTTTTTATACGATATTAGTTATGAGCATCTATTTCATATCAGGAAATAAACATAAGTACGGTGAACTTAAGGCAGTATTGCCAGATTTGGAGATGAGATCAATTGATCTGCCAGAGATCCAGGAGATAGATCCAAAGGCGATTATCAAGGCAAAGCTTGAGGAAGCAATGAAATATTGTGATGAGCCGATGATCGTTGAAGATACGAGCTTGTATTTTGAGGCGATGGGAGGAAGATTGCCTGGTCCATTGATCAAATGGTTTGTAGAGAGTATTGGAAGTGAGGGACTAGTAAATCTTGCTCAAAAGCTTGGAAATATCCAAGCTACTGCTAAGACCGTGATTGGCTATGCTCCCAATAAAGAAGAGATGTACTTTTTTGAAGGAGCGGTGGAAGGTGAGATCGTCAATCCTAGAGTAGATTCGGCCTTTGGGTGGGATCCGATTTTTAAGCCTAATGGATATGAGGAGACTTTTGCTCAGATGGGAACTGATCAAAAAAATCAGATTTCTCAGAGAAGATTGGCTGCAGAGGAGTTGAAAAGATTTTTAGCGGATAAAAATATGGCGTAATGAAGCTGATTGTAGGACTCTGAAATCCTGGGCAAAAATATGATAAAACTAGGCACAATATTGGATTTGCAATGCTTGATGCTCGAGCAGCTCAAGAAGGATTCTCTCGAAAATATGAAAGTAAATACAAGGCTGACATTGCTCTATGAGAGCGATGAGGGGAGAAGATTCTCCTCTGCAAGCCTCAGACCTATATGAATCTCTCAGGAGAGGCGGTAGCGCCATTGGTGAGGTTTTACAAGATTGAGGTGAAAGATATCTTGGTGGTACATGATGAGATCGACTTTGTAACGGGAAGGCTTGCACTGAAGCTTGGATGAAGTGCTGCTGGGCACAATGGGCTCAAAAGCATTATTCAAAAACTTGGAAGTTCCGACTTTTATAGGCTCAGAATTGGGGTTGATAGACCTGCAGTGAGTAGTCAGGTGGCGGACTGGGTTTTGAGTGGATTTAAGCCTGAGGAGAGGACCTTGCTCCAAGATAGGCAGGGAGAGGTTTTTGCCTTGATAGAGGAATTTTTGAAAGAGTAGAGTGTGCTGAGAGGAGGATCAAAATATATTGACTTTTGACCTAGGATCTCTACACTCAAGTCGTTTTATCTTGCATAAAGTTTGGGGATGCTGGCCAAAAAGCTCAGAGTATCGGGAAAGGAAGTTCGCTTTCTGACCAAAAAAAGGCAGCTGTTTTCTCAGGGGTTGTTTATGATTTTTTTTGTAGAGCAGTATCCCAATCGTCATTTTCATCAGATCTCATTTCATATTCCTCTGGCTATCTCCAAAAGAGCAGTGCATAGGCATCAGGTCAAGAGGATTTTGATAGCAGCATTTGAGCAGAGTGTGCAAAAACTTGGTGCAGGACCGCAGTTTTACAAGTGTTTTGTCAGTCTCAACAAGCATAGGTTAGAACCGTTGATTGCGCTCGTGCAGCAAAAGTCTACAGCTCAGCTCAAGGATTATTTGACCAAGCAACGAGAGTCAGTTTTTAGTTCTTTTTTTCTTTCTTCTCATGAAAAAAACCACTCCTGAACTAGTAGAAAATACTCCCACTCCAGAAACTCCTCACAGAGAAGAACAGGAAACTAGTCCTGTTGCCCCATCTTCGGCGACTTTGCTCAACCTCTCGCTCAAATCGACTTTGAGATTTTGGCTGATAGGTGCGGTAGTGGTGATGCTCGGATATCGATTTTATCAGACATTGGAGTTGATTTATTTGATCTTTTCGGCGTTGATTATTGCATTTTCGATTGAGGGGATTGTGCTTTGACTGGAAAAGAGAGTCAAAAGCAGATCTTTGTCGATAGCAATCAGTTATTTTGCGCTGTTTGTGTTTGTTTTTTCGGGGGTGATCTTTGTGATTCCGTTTTTTGTTTCTCAGGTGTCTTATTTGATTAGTTGGACGAGCTCGTTGATTGTGAGTGTGCAAAATTTTGTTTTGAGTAATTCACGACCTGCAGGAATTCAAAATATCACTTGGCTTCCTGACTTTGCAAAAGCATTTTTGCTCGAGCATCGAAATGATTTGCCTTGGGATAGCAAGAGTGTGCAATCGACACTTGTTTCAGGTCTTAACTCACTTCTCAATGCCTCTACGACTTCGCTCAAGCAGTTTTCGCTAAGTATTGTGTCTGCGATAGGAGGGCTCTTCTCTGTACTGACCAATATTATGATCGTTTTTACTACGGCGGTATTTTTCTCTCTGGAGAAGGAATATTTGATCAAACTCTTTTTGAAGTTTGGGAAATCTGAGTCCAAAGCTCGTAATCTTCAAAAAATAACCAACATTTATCAGAAACTTTCTCTCTGGCTCAAGGCGAGAATCTTTCTCTCCCTATTTGTAACGGTATCAATGTATATTGCATTTTGGATTTTGTCTTGGTGTGGATTGCAGTTGCCAAGTATCTTTTCATTGTCGTTGATTACTGGGCTTTTGGATATTATTCCGTATGTTGGGCCATTTTTGTCAGTGATTCCGGTGGTTTTGTTAGCGTTGATTCATCATGGGCGAGCGGGAATGCTCATCGCAGGAGTGATCTTTCTGGCTATTCAGTGGGTACAAAACAATATTATTACTCCGATCTTGATGGAAAAGCAGCTCGGTACCAACTCGATTTTGATCATCGTGTCTGCGTTGCTGGGAGCGGTGATTATGGGATTTTGGGGAGTGATCTTGTCCGTGCCGTTAGCAGTGATTATTGGGCTGTTCCTAGATGAGGAAGCATAAAAAAACAGTTGCAAAGTCTGACTTTTTTCGTAGGATTACTATCGCTGATAGAGAGATTGATCTTTGTCAGGGGGAAAATATACGATGGAGTCAGATTTTTTCTTTTTTTTAAAAAGAGACTGGCAAGCTTTTATTTTATCATACTGATTAGCAATGACTTTTGAAAAACAACCATTGCCATATGCAAAAGGAGCATTGGCGCCTTATATTTCAGAGGAGACGATGTCTTATCACTACGACAAGCATCATCAAGCCTATGTAGATAATCTCAATAAACTCATCGTAGGAACTGAGTTTGAGGGGATTTCTTTGGAAGAGATCGTAAAAAAGAGTAGTGGAGCGATTTTTAACAATGCGGCACAGCACTGGAATCATAATTTTTTTCGAGGAATAATGAGTCCAAACTTTGCTCAAATGCCAAGTGGAAAGCTCAATCAAGATCTGGATCAGAGTTTTGGATCTTTTGAGGGATTTAAGGAGCAGTTTATCGCTTCGGCGGTAGGAAATTTTGGATCTGGGCGAACTTGGCTGATCAAGACTACAGATGGTCAGCTCAAGATCCTCAATACCTCCAATGCAGACAACCCTCTCACCAAGCCTGAGACTGAGCAAGTACTGCTCGGAGTGGATGTGTGGGAGCATGCCTACTATATCGATACCAGAAACAATAGAGCTCAGTATTTGCAAAATTTTTTCCAAGTGATCAACTGGGATTTGATCAGTCAGAATTATGCATAGTGATAAAAAACACCTCAAATGTACGCTGAGGTGTTTTTTTGTAAAGATATTTTTTGAGAGATTTATGGGGTTTTAGGTTTTTGAGGGCCTTGAGGAGCGGCTTTTTGTCCGAGTTCTACTCTCTTGCTAAGGTCGGCTGGAGCTGGGATGTCAAAGGTAATGGTCTTGATACCAGAGCCACCACACTCTGCGGTACCAGCGAGGTTGTCCCAGCTCTGTCCATCAGAACATGCATAGAAGCATCCATTTCTAAAGATGAGGGTTCCGATCTTGTCAGGAGAGCAGTTGCCTGCTTCATCTCCGAGCTGTACCATCTGTCCTACGCTGAGCGTCGCGCTAGGAGTAACGGTATTGATCATGACTCCGTTTTCGCTTCTGAGGTAGAGAGTGTTTGAGGTTTTTGGTCTTATACTTCTGTCATTTTTTCTCTCTTTATTGTCGCTCCAGATAAAGGTATCTTTGGTACTAGCGCTTTCGATATTGATATTGCTTCCTGCAATCGTATTGTGAGATCCGTTGACTGCACTATCGTTTGCTCCGAGGGAGATGTTTTTTTGTGATGAGAGTGTGGTTCCATCTCCTCAGATGATGGTATTGAGATCACCATTTGCAATATTGTTCTTTCCTCATGCTATTGTTGAGTTTTTTCAAAATCCTCCGTTTGTCTTTCCTCCTAAGATAATTGCTTTTTCTCCTTCAATAGCGTTTCAAATCCCTACGATAATTGTTGAATTTGTTCAGGTTTTTTTAATTTCATTCTTTTTCCCTCAGATGAGGAGTGCACTTTCTCCGTTGTTGAGATTTGTCTTTGCCTCTTCGGTGCTTGTGGCAGAAAATTTCCCCTCCAGATGGATGACTCCTTGCTGATTGCTCAGAGGGATGGCTGAGGTGTCTCCTTGGATACCCTGACTGGAAAAGATGATCTTTTCGATGCTCTGTACGGTATGGGAGAGATCAGGCTTGATGATCGTCTCTCTGATGGAGTCGTTGGCGAGGGCGAGGCTAGAGAGGCTCAGCGTGAGGGCTGAGAGTGATAGGATTTTTGTTTTTGTTGAGATTTTCATGAGTATGTGGTGAATGAGATAAAATTCACTCTCAAGTATACCCGTGGGCGAGGAGTTTGTCAAATTTTTGGAGCTTTTTTGTGTTCAAGGGAGGGGTGAGAGGGGGAAGTTAGCACCCTAGAGGAGATAAATGCTTGACTTTTGGACAAAAAATGATATTCTCAGTATCGGTGATGAGATCTTTACCAAGTGGAGAAGAAGATGAGTACTGTGGTACTTAGTTTTTTTGCTAGATAAAGAAGCTTATAGCCAAACCAATGCTCTCTGCTGAGAGCACAAACGAAAGTAATAACCCATAAAAATAAAAAGCAATGAAAAAGAAAATCTTAAGGATCATCATGATCCTCATGCTGGTGCTGATGGGATCAGTATCGGCAGTGGCACAGGGGCTTAAAATCAAAAGATTCTCCTATGCCAAGAGTGGAGAGACTCTCAAGGGTGAAAAGCTCTATGTGAGAACTAGAGATGTGATGAATTGGGAACGCAAGAACGGTTACTCACCTTATCCTTGGATCCTCTATCTGGAAAATGGTGGGACTGTAGAGCTTCAGCTTCCTGATGGTCAGAAGCATCAAGTAGGTCTTGGAAAGTCTGATTTCACTTATGATGAAAGTGGTCAGGATATGTATGTCCATGTAAGGGTAGTCCCTTATGCTGTGCCGTATCTGGGGGAGCTGAGACTTCAGGGAGCTGTGAGTCATGCTAATGTGGATCTAGAAAAGACCGTAAGTGAGGAAGATTTCTTTACTTATACGATCACATCTGATGAGGATCTGATGAAGACGATCAAGATCAATCCACAAGGTGGACATGAAATTGATGGTAATCTCGGTATCCATGCAGCACTCACTCAAAAATTCCCAGAGAGAGACTATGAGTATGCATTACGCCTTCCTAGTGAGCAAGAAAGAAGTTTTGCTGATGGGGTAAGTGTAAGCTCTCTCAAAGACATGGCAGTCCAGCAAGGTCTCAATCCTAATGATTTTGTCCTTCAGATTGGTCTTGATGATGGGAAAGGTGGGTCAGTTTTTTCTGAAGTCTATCTATATCAGGCAAGATCTCAGAGGAAAACAACTTTCCTTCGTATCCTCGACAATCGTCCTCAGATCAAGAAAGTCATGCTCACGACTCAGATCTCTCCTGTAGGCGCTGGTAGTGTCCTCATCAATGGGGCCTCTCAGTCCTCTATCCAGGTCGATCAAGGGACGCAAGTCCGCTTGGAGGCTCGGGTAACTAGTCAGGAGTATGAGTTTGATCACTGGGAAGATGCAGCAGGGCAGTCTCTCGGGACTCACTCTGAGCTCAGCTATGTGGTCAGCAATGATCAGACGATCACTGCTCACTTCAAGAAGAAAGCAGAAGAGAAGTATTATACTTTGAAGGCTTCCTCTAATGATGAGGCTCTGGGTACTGTAAATCCTGCAGAGCTCACAGTGAAAGCTGGAGGCGAAGCTACCTTCACTGCAAAAGCCAAGGAAAATGCAATTTTCAAGGGCTGGAAGCAGAAAGGATCGGCAGAAGTAACGGTTACTGAGTCAGTTCTGAAATTGACAGATGTTCAAGAGGCTTCCGAATGGACAGCAGTCTTTGAGAAGAAAGCAGAAGAGATGCGTACGCTAACTGTTAAGGTCGAACCTGAACATGTTGGGAAGGTGCTCCTGGATGGTAACGGTCAAAGCAGTGTAACTGTCAAGAAGGGAACCCATGTTCGTCTCAAGGCTGAAGTAGTCGATCAGAACTATGAATTCCGTGCCTGGAAAACTGATGGTCAGGTCTCGCTCGGAAAACAGAATCCATTTGACTATCCAGTCGATGAGACAGAAACGGTGATTGCTGTCTTTGAGAAGAAGGCCTCAGCTCCCCAAGTTGGTCCTGTAGCGATCAATTTTGGTCAGAGAGAGGCTCTCTTGACTTGGGCTGCTGGCTCGGCAACGAGCTGGACTGTCAAGGTCTATCAAGGAGAGCAGGTTGTCTTTGATCAGGAGATTCAGACTCCTCAACTGGTGCTCGTTGGGCTCAAGCCTGGAGAGGACTATCGTTATGAGATTGTTGCTAAGATGAGTGGGAAGCTTCCTTCTCAGGCTGTGCAGGGATCTTTTAGAACGGATCAGTTTGATGTCAACGATCTCTTGACTCCTTATCTCAAGAACTTCTCTAAGATTGAGAGAAATAAGTCATTCCCGATTATTTTGCTTGATGTGGATCCTCGTGATTTCCCTCAAGAAATGACGGTAGAGGCTTATTCGCTCGATGAAAGAGAGGTAAAATCCTCGCTCACACTTCGTAATGATGGAAAGATTTATTGGATGATCCTCCCAGAGGGAAAGGCAAAGGCTCTAGTCTTTGTCCTTAAATCTGGCTCGGAGATCCGTTATGAATTGACCTATGACTTATCGAAGTAAAGTTTTCAGTCAGACTCTGGAGATCGTTTGGTCTCTAGGGTCTGGCTTCCTCCTATGTAAAACAAAAAAAACATATCTATCATGAACAAAATGTTTAAACTTTTTGCTCTGGTAGGGGTATTGTTGGTTGTGATTTCTTGTCACTCTTGTGGCAAAGATGATCCTCTGCCTCCTACCCCTCCTGAGAAGCCAATCCGCTTCTCCACAGAGCAGGTTGATCTCACTCTCGAGAACAACTCAACGAGCGTTACTCTTGAAAACTTCAAGGGTACTCTCACACAGGACGGTCAGGTAACTGGCTTCAAGGTAACCATCACGGGCAATATCATCAGGATTACTGCAGAGCAGTATGTTCCTGGCGACTACACCTTTATCTTTAAGGGGAATGGCAAGAGCTATCCTCTGAAGGTTCGGCTGCAGAAAATGCCTGAAATGCGATTGACCGGGGTATTTACTAGTGCTGGAGAAGAATTGCTCCCTGCTAGATTTACCTCTCAGAAGTTTGACCAAGGGCGAGTTTCTCGTTTTGTGGTCTCTGGTAACCAAGACAACCCTAAAGAGCAATATGTCTTGATCTCGGATATGCAGATTTCTGGGAAAGAGATTTCCTTTACCCTCAAGGCTCATGGAATTCAGAAGATGTCTGATGGAGCGCGTTATTTGCCAGATGGCGAACAGCGTGGTCTCAAGGGATCTATTATTTCAGAGCCATCAGATGCAAAGCTTAGGATTTATGCCAAGCTGAGCAATGGTAAGGGGATCAATATCCTGATTCCTAATTCTTGATCTTGACTGAGCAAACTAAGCATTAGTCTTGCTTCTTCTACACTCCCTTTTGGGTAGCGAGTATCCTTGCTTCTCAAAAGGTACTTTGATTCAGGTTTTCCTGATGATAAGTATGATCTCTCACACAGAAGGCAGTTTTTGGAGTATAATCCAGAGACTGTCTTTTTCGTTTATTGGGAAAAGTTTTTTTATTGTTATAAAAAACACCTCAGATAGAGGTGTCTTTTGGATTATTTTACTTTTCTAGAGGATCTGGATTTAGCGTCTGATTTCTGATCCTTTTTTTCGTATTTTTCTTTTCTCTCTGATTTTTCAAAGCGATCTGAGCGAGGTTTTCTCTCTCCAAAGCGTTTTTTTGAGTTTCTTTCTCCTGAAGATTGAGGCATCTTTGCTTTGGTAATGAGTGATTTTCCTTTTACTTTCTTTGATTTGAAGCTAAAGAGTACGTGTTCAGCTTCTAAGTACGGTAAAGTTACAAAACTGAAGTCTTCCATTACTCTGACATCATCGATATCTCTTGCTTTGACTCAGGTTTCTTTGATGAGCATATCAACCAGTCCACGAGGAGAGTATCCTGCCTTTTTCCCAAGAGCAATGAAAAGTCTGGTCTTCCCCGTGGTATCAATTTTGACTTCGGAGAGGTCTTCATAAGATTCAGGATTCAGGCTCTCTTCATAGTTGAGTCTGAGAAGAGCAGCGATGATTTGCTCTGGAGAGTAGGTTTTGAGCATCTCTTGTACAAAAGCATCATGCTCGTGATATTTGTTTCCCATCAAGACAGCATCGATGTCAGTGAGGAGCTGATCTTTTCTCTTGGCAACGATTTCTTTTGCAGAAGGGATTTTTCCTTTTTGGATATCGGTTTTGGTGATTCTCTGGAGAGAGGTGAGTTTTTTGTACTCTTGTGGAGTGACAAAACTGATTGCGATTCAGGTTTTTCCAGCTCTTCCAGTTCTTCCTACACGGTGCACATAGCTCTCAATGTCTTGAGGTAGAGCATAGTTGATCACATGAGTGATATCGTTGATATCGATTCCTCTGGCTGCAACATCAGTAGCGACAAGGACTTTGGTAGTTTTGTCTTTAAACTGAGAGAGGATAGTTTCTCTTTGCTTTTGGAGGACATCTCAGTGAAGTCCTTGCGCTTGGTAGCCTTTTTCGATGAGTCTTCTCACTACATAGTCTACATCGAGCTTAGTTTTGCAGAAGATGATCCCATAAAAATCTGGTTCAACATCAATGATTCTACAGAGAGCATTGAGTTTGTCTTTTTCGTTGACTTCAAAGTAGATCTGAGAAGTTTGCGTTGTGGTCATCTGTTCATTTTTGACAGAGATGAGCTGGTAGTCTCCCATGTATTTTTTGGCTACGCGGAGGATTTCCTTTGGCATTGTAGCAGAGAAGAGGAGGACATTGGTATTTGGATTTGCTTTTTTGAAGATGGTTTCGATATCATCGATAAATCCCATATTGAGCATTTCATCAGCTTCGTCGAGAATAAAGTTTGAAAGCTGACTGAGGTCGAGGGTTTTTCTTTCAAGGTGATCGATGATTCTTCCTGGAGTTCCTACGATGATATCTACGCCTTTTTTGAGTGCAGAGATCTGAAGACTATAGGACTGACCACCATAAACAGCCAGAATTTTTAAACCTTTTTCAGATTGAAAAGATGCGATCTCCTCAGCAACTTGATTTGCAAGTTCTCTGGTTGGAGTGAGGATGAGGGCTTGAGGCTTTCCAGTAGGAGTGAGTTTCTCGATGAGAGGAATCCCAAAAGCTGCAGTTTTCCCGGTTCCTGTGGCAGCTTGTCCGATAATATTTTGGGTAGCTTTGAGGAGGAGTGGGATTACCTTTTCTTGGATAGGAGATGGGGTTTTAAATCCCTTTTTCTCTAGTGCAGTAAGGGTTTTGGCGGTTAGGCCGAGGTCTTTGAAGGTTGTTGTCATAAGTGAAAACAAAAGAATAAAAGTCTGATTTTTTCTTCTTTATAAAAAAATGAAATATCTATAAAAAATTCAAAAAAACGGAGATCTCAAAGCCAAATTTGACTCATCAATCACCGTTTTGATAGCAAGATTTTGATAGCAATACACAGAGTAATGAAGCACTAAGCTTTGAAATTGATACTAGTATAGTGATTTGCTTGCGGATTGCTAGAGAAAATATTAGAGTTGACTCATAAGGTCATCAAGTTGTTGTTCTTGTTCTACTTTAGTTTGTTCTGCGAGCTGAGCTCTATCTTTGGTAGCAAGGAATGCAGATCGTTTTCTGAGTCTCATGTCTCTTTCGGCTTGGATTGCATTTGACTGAGTTTCTCCATTTTGGATAGCGTCTTCCTCTTCTTTGTACATTGTCTGGGTGCTCATATGATCTTCTACATAGATTTCATAGAGTCTAAGGATTTGAAAAGACCAGAGATCAGCTACATTTTTTGTAATGCTCTGAGATTCGTCACTGATAGTGATAAGGAGGTCTGGGATATTGGTCTCAGGATTGTTTACCAGTTCATAGTTGGTTGACATAGAACCGAGAATGAGTTTTTGGAGCAAATTCCAGTCAAAATCATCTTCCATCTCTTCTGGAGTGTGGTAAGGAACATATTCAAAGTTAGCAAGATAATTTTTGTACCACTCTTGTTCGTAGATGTCTCACTGGATAGGTCCATAAGCTGCCTCGTAGGCGTTGATCATTTCCTTTTTGTCTTCTTTTTCTCTCATTTCTGAGATAAATTCTTCGAAGTTGAATAAAAGCATGAGCTGATTATCAGAAATATAAAGATATTTATTTTTGGTTTATTGACTGTATAGTATCTATTTTCCCAAGAAAAACAAGAGGAAAATCTATCTCTTATTATCATTTTCAAAAGAGGGAAAAAAGTCAGATTTTTGATTTCGTTTTATTCAATGTGGTAAGATCGTCTTTGATCTCTTCTTAGATATGGGAAGAGTGCCTCTATTTCCTCTCTGCTAACGGATTGATATTGGTTGATGATATCTTGAATAGTTTCGATTTTACCTTCCAAAAGTTGCTGACTACTGAGAAAATCTGCCATTTCATCACTACTTTCGATTCCCATTTGGAGAGATCAGATTTTGAAATTTCTCGCATTTTCTAGCTCTTCATCACTAAACCCTTCTGTGATAAGGTGATCGATCTCTTGGTGGATTTTTTCGACTCCTTCAATAAATTTATTTTTATCAAGTCCTGCACTGATATAAAAGTATCCGTATTCTTCATTGCTCGCATGTCCAGCGTGAATAGAGTAGCACAATCCTGATTTTTCCCTGATATTTTGAAAGAGTCTAGAAGACATATTTCCTCACAGGATAGTGCAAAGCAGGTTTGCTGCTGGGAGGAGTTTTTCATCCTTGATACTAAATCCTGGAGCAGATATGATAATACGATTTTGTTCAGTATTTTTGATGAAGAAATCTGAGTGCTTTTCTGGAAGCGTTCGATGAAAATCAGGCTTTTGTCTGCTTTTTTTCTCAGGGAGAGATGAGAAAAGTTTTTCGATTTGTTCTTCTAGTTTGGCTTGGTCTGAGATATTTCCTGCGATGGTAATCAGGATATTATCCTTGGTATAGAGTTTTTCTTTGTAGGCAAAGAGCATTTCTCTGCTAAAGGTATTGATGGTCTCTTCATATCAGATAATCGGCCTTCCAAAGGCATTGTCTCCGATAAAAAAAGTAGCTCGTTTTTTTCAAAGGACTTGTTGAGGATTGTCTTCGTACATTTTGAGTTCTTGGATAACAACTCCCTTTTCTCTTTCAAGTTCCTCAGGTTGAAAAGTTGCATCTATTAGCATATCAGCTAGCATTTCGAGTCCATTGAGTGCAAACTGAGGTGCACATTTGACATAGTAGCTTGTTGAAGCTTTTCCGGTAGAGGCATTGAAGTAAGCTCAGATTTTGTCCATGGCAATAGCAACTTCTTGAGGTGTTTTTCGTTTCTTCCCTCATTTAAAAAACATATGTTCGAGAAAATGAGAGATTCCTGCTTCCTCAGGAGTTTCGTAGAGTGATCATGCCTTGATGGAGATATCAATGGTGATGCTGTTTCCCTCTTGCATAGGAGCAAAGAGACAGTCAATCCCTGCTATTTTTTTGAGTTCGTAGTGCATTAAGTATTGGAATAATGATAAATGAGATCAGCTTTTTTACCTTTTTTGTTAACATTTGATTTATAGGGCTTTTTTGCCTTTGAGTTGTTGTTCTAATTTTCTTAGGGCTTAAGTATTTTGATTTTACCATCAAAAGCAAGAGAAATATGCTTCCATATCTTCTTAATAAGATAAATTTGAGATATTATTTATCTTATGTCAAGTTTTTTTACGAAAAAAACTGCTAACTCTTCTTATAAAAATTGCTTTTTACTCCAAAAACGCTATACTTAATTTGATTTTTATTTCATCTTGTTTGATGGCACAGAATCTAATGTATCTGGTGATTAGCTTATTGGCAACTGGATTTTTGCGAATGGCTGGAGTTGGCATATATAGGGTCATCTTTTTGCATATGCAGAGAAATCATAGAAAACAGCAGGCTTCAGAGATTAGATTTTTGCAAGTACAAATCCCTAAAAATGCAGTAGCTCGTAGTTCAGATATTGATGCAAAAGATCATATCCAGTCAATGAAACAAAATATCGAACTGATGAATCAGGTTTATAAAAATTTTTATGCGATTTTTGATTGAGGTTGGAGAAATAAAAAATTTGGAAATAATGCGATTAGTATGGAGATCTTGGTAGAAAAGGAAGTGATCAAATTTATCCTTTGAGTACCTAGAGATCATATTGTAACGGTTGAGAAGATGATTGCTTCGTTTTATTCTGGGGCGATTGTTGCTCATATCAAGCAGCCAAAGCTTTTGGAGGCAGGGAAGTATTTTGCAGGAGGGGAGTTTACCTTGACCAAAAAGAGTGTTTATCCGCTCAAGACCTATGAGGCTTTTGAAGCAGATCCGATGGATAGTATCTTATCGGCTTTCTCAAATTTAAACAAAGATGAAAAAGTCTGAATTCAAATTTTGGTCGAGCCTTTGCATGAAGATTGGCTCAAAAAAATGAGAAAAGCTGCAGAAGATATCAAAAATGGCAAAAAAGAGCTTGGATTTCGAGGTTGGGTTAAAAAAATTCGATTTACTCCAGAGGAAAAACAAAACAAGAAAGAATCCGAGGAAAAGAAGCATTCCTTTTCTCAACAACAATTATCAGATTTTGATAAGAAGATGGATGATGAACTCTTCCGTGTAAAGATGAGAACATTGGCGACCTCTACTGATCGCAATCGTCCAAAAAAGATTATCGATGATATTTCCAGACTTTTCAATCAATATAATTATATTGGGCTTAATACCTTGAAGTTTAAAAAGGCGACAAATCTGAAGTCTTTTGCGAGAAATTATGTATTGAGATTGTTCTATTCTGATGAGACCTTGCTTGCAGATGTGTTAAATTTTGGTAAGGAGACCGTGCTCAATATCAAGGAACTTTCTTCGATTATTCATTTTCCTCATGGAAGATTCAATCAGAATCCAAGAATTGCTTGGCAAAAATTTAAGATTGTCCCAGCTCCAGATGATCTTCCTAGCGAGTGAATTGTTGTGGGATACAATAATTATGGAGGAGTAAATAGGGAAATTAGAATTACGGATAAAGATAGATTTAGGCATATTTATATTCTGGGACAGACGGGAACTGGAAAATCTACCATTATGCTTACTCAGGCTATTGATGATATGGAAAATGGTAGAGGTTTTACTTTTATCGATCCACATGGAGAAGCTGTTGAGTTTTTGCTCAAGCATTATCCAAAGGAGAGAATTGATGATTTGATCTATTTTGATCTGGGAAATACTTCTTATCCTATTGGACTAAACCCTCTCGAAGTAAATCCAGAAGATAACGATGAAAAGGATGTGGTGACTAATGATCTGGTGGAAATGTTTATCCAGATGTATGGGCATGAAATTTTTGGGCCAAGAATTCAGGATTACTTTAGAAATGCTTGTTTGCTCCTTATGGATCAGCCTGAAGGAGGAACTATCGTAGATATCATGAGGCTTTTTACTGATGAGGCATTTGCAGAGGCAAAGATTAGAAATCTGAAAGATCCCGTGGTAGCCTCTTGGTGGAATAGAACTTATAAAGGTATGGGAGATCGTGAGAAAGCTGAGATTATCCCATTTATTCAGGCAAAATTTGGTCCATTTACTACTGGAGTTTACGTGAGAAATATTATCGGTCAACCAAAGTCAGCATTCAAAATGTATGATGCCATGCAGCAAAAAAAGATTATTCTCATGAATCTGGCAAAGGGTATTTCTGGTGAGGAGACCTCAAAACTAATTGGAAAAATTATTGCAATGCAGGTGAAACTTTCTGCGCTCAAGAGAGCAAAAATTGAAGAAAAAGATAGAGTACCTCACTATTTGTATGTAGATGAGTTTCAGAACTATGTATCGCAGTCTTTTGAGTCAATCTTGTCAGAGGCGAGAAAGTATAGACTAGGGCTCGTGGTTGCTCATCAGTATACTGATCAGCTCAAGCAAGAAGGTCTCTGAGGGAATTTAGATCTTTCTAAGACAATCTTTGGGAATATTGGAAATATGTTTGTATATAAAGTTGGTGCTCCAGATGCTGAATTTTTGGCAAAGGAGTTTGAACCTGAGTTTAATCAAACTGATCTCACTTCGACAGAGGCTTTTATGGGAGCTTGTAAGATTTCTATCAATAATCAGCAGACTCGTCCATTCTCATTTAAGGCGAAGATTCCGTATGTGTTGGAAGCAAGGAATTCTCCAGAAAAAGTGCAGATTATCAAGCAGATTTCATCACTCAAATGGGGAACTAAAAGAGAACTCGTTGATAAAGAAATGTATTATAGGATTGGAGTTTAGTCAATTCTTTCGTTTAAATCTAAGAGCAGACAGTGATGTCTGCTTTTTTTACTCTGGTGAAAGTTTGAAAAGAGGAATAAAAGTCTGACTTTTTTTGCTTTTTTTGTTTTTTGTAGTTATAATTTGGAAGAAAATTTATTTGTTGAATTTGTGCCTTATGCCAAAGAAAAGAAAGTATGAAAGAAAACCCCATCATTTGACAAGACCTAGGATTTTGTCGTTTATTGCGTATGTGCTGATTTTGTTTTTTGGATCTATGATTATTGCAAATATCAATCCAGATGCCAATCAGGAATATCGTGAAGACCGAGCCAAGAAAAATGGACTCATGATGCAATGGGTATTTGTAGATGAAGGAGGAAATAAGTATGATTTGGATAAAACTGACGCTATTGGAGAACATGGATCAGCTCAGGATTTTGACTATCTTTTGTCTACATGAAGTGTTGGATGATCTGGGCAAAAAGAGCAAAAATGTTCGCCAAATGCTTGTGAATCTTCAAAAACTGACTCAGATCTCGATGAATCTTGACCAAAAAGATATAAGAAAGGTTATGACCTTCTTTGGTGAGCAATAGAAGATCGTAGCTTGTTTATCAATGCAGTGTATACTTATTTGGTGACTGGAAAGCTTGATGCTTTGCCAGATGGAGCAATGAGATATGTAGTGGCAATGTATGGACTTAGCGATGAGGACAAGGATCAACTTTTGGAATATCAATGATGTATGAGCCCTTGGGGATATGAGATGGAGCATGGAGCGTCTGTCTTAGCCTATCAACAGAGGGCGGATGCTCCTAATATTTGTAATATCCAGAGAAGAAGCTGTTGGAATGGAAAATTGTCAGGTTCATTTACTCAAAGGTCTTGTGATGAATCCCTCGGTAAAGTCGAGAAATCATCCTTTGTAACTAAAAATCTCCCTTTTGATCAGACTGAGCTTCAGGGAAATGTTGCTGCACAAGAAGCAAGAAGAGAGAAGCTTAGAGCAGAATGATTTATTCAGCCGAGTAAAACAGCGGCTAATGCAGATGCTCATTTTAACCTATTGGGGCATGTCGGCAAAAATCCTGATCCAACGACTGTGGGAGTTCCATCGACTCCGAAAGTTAACGAAGAACCTTGAGTACAGCCTACTCCTCAAAGTAAAACTTCCTGTCTCACTCCGTGGTGAGAAAAGGTAAAAGCTGGGCAATTTGTCAAAGCTTATAGGTTTAAAAATGGATTTACCGATATCCCATGTCAGGTGCAAATTAGAATTTGTGCAGATGGAGATCTAGAGGGCAGTTATCAACATGCAAGTTGTAAGCCTTGGAATACGAGTTATGAGGATTTTAAGCATGGATATCTCAATGGAGATGAACCTTCCCCTCAAAGACTTCTTAAGATGTTGGATACGGAGTATACTCCAGATCCAGAGTACGGAAATACCCTTGATCCTGTAACTGCTGATCAGATGGCAACTACGCTTCAGAGTATAAAATAATATTTTTTATTTTATTACTACAAGCATATGAAAAATACTCTCAAAAGTATCAAAGAATTTATTAAATCAGATTGGAAAAAGACCTGTGAAGAAATGGCACATTTTCCATCAAAAATCAAAAAAATAATTTGAAAAATCTGATCTTATCGAAGATTTGGAGTCTGATTTTTAGTTCTTTTATTGCTATATGTGATATGGTGGATGAGACCTGCGAACTTCCCAGATCATATGCCAGAGGAAAGTGATTTTATTCTACCTGAGATTGCTCATGTTAGTACTGGAGAAAATTTGGTCTATAGCTTTGTTAAGCCAGAACTGAAAGACTTTAGGGAAAGGTATGAAGCATTGATGCAGAGAATGTGGTGAAGGAAAGACCCTACTATCTATAATTTTCCTAGGATAATTAAAGAGATAAAATTGTTGCAAAGACCTTTTGCGGTAGATGCTTATCACCTTAAAGATCTTGATCAAGATATATTGAGTGGACGAGTTGTTGATGTGAGTTTTGATGGGTATTTTGCTGCCTTGAGTTGAGAGGAGATAGCACAATTAGAGTCAGTTTTTGAACTTGTTTCATGAATGATGCCTGAAATTGAGTCGAAAGATCGAATATTTGAGCAAACAGGCTTTGGAAGGGGTTTTGATGGACTCAATAATGCGAAAGCTTATGCTAAGACGCTCAATTTTTTAGCTGGATATGCATGTAGCAAAGGAGAGACTCAAAAGTGTATTGACTATCTCAAGACTTCGTATCTGCTCGGTGCTAAGATGGCTGAGAGAAATATTGCTATGGGAGTTAGTTATGGACTAGGAATCAAGCAAGATGCTTTGCTGATGATGCTGTATCTGGATCAGAAGGGTAAGATCAATCTCAAACAGTCAGATTTAATGTCTCTTATTCAAAAATGGACTTTTGATGCGGATAAACTTACTGATCAAACTATCAAGATGACTTATTGGTGGATGAAGAGCCGAATTGAAGGTACTTCTGATTATATGGAGGGAGTTTTGCCATTACTTTTTGATAAGCAAGAGACCTTTAAGCTGCTTCAGGTATTGAGTTATTGGCAACTCAAGGAGCATAAGCAATGAGAAAAAGAACTTCGAAGATGGGCTCGTAATTTGGATAGTAGGCTTTTTGACTGGGGGAGAGAGGCCCCAATAGATGCTTATGAAGATTGATGGTGAGATACGCATAAGGATGAATTTAAGGTCTTTTGGAGGAAAAATATCATAGGACTTAGAATGATCAATAACTTTGATGCATCCCCCTATTTACAAGCGAAGATCGTGGAAGATTATGAGTATTATATTTTGCATTATTTACAATAATTTTAGATAAAATATTGAAATCAAAATGACGAATGATGAATCAATAATCAGCTTTCTAGCTTATTTTAATCAGATAGATAAGCATCTGGATAAAGTTTTGGGAGACGATGGATTTGCTCCTTACAATGAAAAACTCAAAAAGGTCGCAGAAGGTCGCTTTTCGATTACTAATTTTATTCGTAAGCATATTTATCAGCTCAGAAATATGGGAGAGCTGAGAAACTTTATCACTCATGGGATCAAAACTAATGGGGAAACTTATGCTATCCCAACTCAAGCAGCATTAGAAAAGATTCGTCAGTATGCAGAAATTATTATCGAGCCTCCAAAAGTAGGGCAAGTCTTTAGAAAGGAAGTCTTTACTGCAAAGACAACAGACTTGATCTCTGATATCATTCCTCTAATGAAAAAGCATAGCTATACGCATATCCCTATTTATGATGAAAAGGGGGCATTTGTAGGAGTCTTGAGTGAATCAAGGCTTTTGCATTGGATTGCAGATGCTGTGATTGAGAATCATTATGCTAATTTTGAATTGCTCAAGGTTGAACATTGTCCTCTTGATCAGGAGTCAGATTTCATTTTTGTAAGTAAAGAGATGAGCATTTATGAGGCAGATCTGTATTTTACAGAAAAAAAGCTTAAAAATCAGAAATTTGATGTCATGTTTATTACGGAGATGGGAGATAGTGAGTCTCAGCTTTTGGGAATGATCACTTCTAGTGATGCTAATGTAATTGATCAGTATTTGATTTTCTAGGATTCTCTTGCATTTTATGAGAAAAATAGTAGTCTAAAACAGTATTTTTATTATTTATTTGAATGCAATGAAAAAATCAAAAACTATGAAAATTGTAACTCTTGTAATTTTGGCAATTGCTGGGTTCAGTTTGATTTTTGGTAGTGCGATTATGTTGCTCGGGAGCGTGGCAGGGAAATAGTTTTATTCTCTATCTTGGATAAAGATGAAAAAGAGTCTTAAAGTCTGATTTTTGAGTATGGTTTTGCTTTGCGGGGTGATGTTTTTGTCAAGCAGTGTTTTTGCTACTGAGTCAAGAAGATTAGAATCAATTAGAATTACTCCCCAAGATCTGACTGTATCTCCAAATATCGAGAAAAAAATAAAGCAGGATTTAGATAAATGAATGAAAGATCTCAGAAATAAGCAAGAAGCAGAAAAAATGAAACAAGAACAACAAAAAAAACAAAAAGCATTGGATGCTCAAAACAGGGAAGTATGAATTACGATCAATACTGAATGTATGTGAGGTGTTGGTTGTGGATTGTCTGTTTATGACTCTTTGGGGATCCGTAAAGGAAGGGCAGAAGGAGAAAGAACTTCCGTAATGCTCTTTTTGCAGGATATTATCTTGGGGGCGAGTATGTTTATTGGTACGGTAGCTGCTGTTGCGTTTATTCTTTCGGGAGTGTATTATGTTTTTTCAGCAAGTGATGCCAGTTATAAAAAGAAGGCTCAAGAATGAATGAAATATGCAGTTTATGGGCTTGTTCTGGTGACTCTGGCTATAGTGATCGTAAGAATTACACAATTTATCGCAAGAGGAGGCTCTTAATTGTAATAAATAAAAGAAAAAAGGGAAAGAAGTCAGAATTTTGATTGTTATTTGAATCAGATTTTGATTTCTTTTTTCTTGATTTTGCTTGGAAAATTAACATAATAGATCTAGGTTTAGACGAGAGTCTCTCTTTGAGAGATTTTTTGTATTAAAAAATCATCACTTTAACTATTAAAATATTGGTATGCAAGAGCAGGAAAGACAACAAATTTTCAGTATTTTATCAAATCTTGAGCAAAGTAAGAAATATTTGCCGTATTTTTCTGATCTGCAAAAACATCCAGTTTTTTGAGCAGTGATTGGCTCTTTGGCAAAGCAAGAGCAAGAGGAAGTAAAAAAGCTCTGTGATGACTATGTTCTTGAGAAGCTTAAAAATTCTCAAAAAACCAAAGGAGGACAACTTTTTAATAGATTTGTAGAAAGTAAAAATGAACTTTTTTGGCAGTTTAGGAGGATGAATGATTTTTCTGTAGAGGACAAAGATTTCCAAGTAGTAGGAAAACAGGTAGAAACTGAGATGTTTAAGCTTGAGGGAATCTTGACAGAAAAGATGCTCAAGCAAGAAAAAGGCTTAGAATCTGTGATTTCATCGTTTTATAATTTGGTGTATGCTTTTTTTCCTAGGTACAATGAGATTGAGGGATAAATAGTCTAAAATAACAAAAAGATTGAAAAAAAAACTGACTTTCCTCTTGAAAAAAATAAGATAAACAGTACAAGAGAAGTCAGACTTTAATTTGTTTTTTCTGAGAGATGAAATTATTGGTAAGTAAGCCACAAAGATATGCAAAAAAAAGAGCCCATACTGCTACGCATCTTTTGCATTCAGAGCTTGGGAGAATTTTTCCAGATACTAAGCAGGCTGGTTCTCTTGTAGATAGTGATTTATTGAGATTTGATTTTTATGCAGAGAGGCTTTTGAGTGAGCAGGAGCTTGCTCAAATTCAAAAGAGAATCAATCAGATGATCTATCTTGGACTTGATATTAAAACAGAGGAAATGAGCATTGATGAAGCGGCAAAGCTTGGTGCAAAGATGTTTTTTGAGGAAAAATATGGCGATAGGGTTCGTGTTGTTCAAGTAGAAAATGTTGATCTATGAGAGGAATTTGACGATGAGGATAAAGCTTATTTCGCAGGTTATGGAAGGTTTATTTCTATTGAACTCTGTGGGGGAACTCATGTAGATACAACAGATCAGATCTGAGGATTTACGATAGTCTCTCAGGAGGCAGTAGCTTCAGGAATTAAGAGAATTACTGCATTGACAGGACCGAGAGTGAATGAGAGAGTTTGAGCTTTGGGAGCCATTTTGGATCAGCTTAATGCGGATCTTCAAGTTAAAGCAGCGACTCAACTTCCAGAAAAGGCTAAAAAGCTTGTTAAAGAATTAGCTGATGCTCAATCTAAAGTAGAGTCATTGGAAACTCAGGTTATTACTGCGCTTTTGAAGTCTGGGGAGAAAAAGTCAAATGCTGACTTTGATGTGGTGATGTGTCTTCCTTCTACGACTAATTTTAAAAGTCTACCATGATTGGCAAGAGCTCAGTTTGAAAATCAGAATTGTTGTTTCTATACTTCAGAAGGGAATTACTTGATTTTGACTGTTGAGGGGAAAAATGCAAAAGATCTTGCTCAAAAACTCTCTCTTAAGGGTGGGGGAAATCCTCAACAAGTACAGTGAAGAGATGAAAAAATTGTAGATCTTTTCTAAAAAAAGAAACTCTAGTTGATTACTAGAGTTTTTTGTTTAACTGATAAACATACTGGTGAGGATTTTTAGTATAGCATAGGAGAAAGAGATCACTAGAATTCCCTTGATTGCTTGTTCGATAGCTGTTTTTGCTCATTTTACATCTCAGAATCCAAATATAGTTCCCGCATAGAGATATCCAGCATAGACAACCATAATACCTCAGATAAGCATTCCAAGCTGAGAGAGGAATTGCACAAGATATGCTATATATAGGAGGATAAGATCTCGATTGAAAATTCCAGTTGCAAATGCTGATCCCAGATCGCCTTTTTGGGCTAATTCATCAGCTTTGTTATTGTAGGTTTCTAGGACTTTTCCTGGATTTTTTGCAATATCTTTTACTTTTTTATCAAGTTCTTCGTTGCTCTCTTGGGTTTCAGGAATGATATGGAGATCGTTTCTTGTATTTGCTAGAGATGCAAAGGTTGGAGTAGAAAGGATAAAAGAGATCAGAAGTCAGAATACTATCTTTTTAATCATGGGAATTAGGATAGGAAAATAAATTAGTTACATTTAGGTACAAGGTAAGGGATTTGTCTTGAGGTAGAGAGGAGTTGGGTATTGAGTTTATCGATTTGAGTTTGTAGATATCTGAGGCGTGATCAGAAGTAATTAAGTGCATAGTTCTCAATACTATCTGTTGTTGCCTTGTTGGATTTGTAGGTAATGACTCTACTTAATAGGTTAATCTGTTTATTGATTTCTTGATTGATAAGTTTGGTACAAAGAGGATTGGCTTTTGTAAGGTCTGGGACCATAGTTTTTGATTCTGTATCAAGAATTGCTGTTAGATAGCTTGCAATTGAACACGTGTTTAGAAGCTTTGATCTGAGATTTCGAGAGTTTGCATTTGTTAGAGCAGAAGAGTCTCTAATTGCTTGACGGAAATCTTGAGCTGAGTGATCGATGTATCTGGGAAGTAAATGTTGATCATTATAGCTTCGATTTTCTGGATAAGAAGCCAAAAATGTTTGAGGAAGTGTTCATTTAGGATCGAGCATAGTTTCTTTGACTTTTGTATGCCAGTTTTGAAATTGTTGATCGGCAGGGACTCCGCTATAATTGTTGAGATCATTTGTCCAGCGGCGCATTTGTACATCTACAAACTGATCGAAAAGCGCTGCAGATTCTGGGACGTAAGCATTGTTTTGTCGATTGTTTTTTGACTCAATACAAGATTTAGTTGTTTTTGAGAGGATTTCGCTACTGCAACAGTAGGAATGTAAGTTATCTAGTGCTTTTTCTATTGCTTGAAGAGGAATAGCTCATTTGCTAACTATAGGGTCAGTTCTTAAATTAGCAATGATTGTCGGAACTTTTCCTTGGGTAAAAAGAGAGCAGTTGTTGTAGGTATTTGCATAGGAAAATCAAGAAAACGAGAAAAAGATTCAAACCAGACTCAAAAGTCAGATTTTAATTTTGTTTTGTGATCTTTGGAAATAAGGTTTGAATCCTGCTTTTCTCATTGTATATCCTCTGATAAAGATAGTTTAAGTATAGTTAATTTTAGGATTTTTGCAAGAAATGCGGGGAGATTACATCGGCTTAACCTTGAGTTGTACGGATGCAATCTCCTCTCCAAAGCGATGAAGATGAATCTTATAAGTTACGCTTTGTGATTTCTCGTTAAATTGATAGCTTGCATAGAGATTTTGTGGGCTTGAAAGTTGTCCTTTTGGTCCAATGTAGAGAACTGGAGTCTGATCTATGAGAAGTACCTTTCCTCATTGATATTCACCAAATCTCTTTGAAGAGAGAGGCACAAGTTCTCCTTTTTTATGTTCTAGACTTAATAATTGTTCTGGTCTAAGGACGATTTGAAATAGTTTTTTATTTCCTTCCATAAGATTAACTATTGGATAGTGCTTTTCAAAACTGACTTCAAGAGAGAGTTTGTTTTGATAGGCTGGGAGAATGGTGATTTCTCCATTTTCAGAATCGATGTTTCCATAGAGACTTCCTGACTGGTTAAACATTCCGATCAAATTTCCGTAGTCAAAGTATGCTCATTGGACTTGGGTTTGATGTGTAGAAACTGGGAAGTTAGTGAGTTTCTTGCCTCCAGAGAGTGCTGAAATGTCACTTAGAGTCTGATTTCTTTCTCTTTGAAAAGTAACGGTTCATCTATCTATATCAGTATTGAGGAGCGCATCAATTTGAATTGGGTTTTTAAGTCATTCTTTTCGTCAAGAGAAACGAGAGACATCCTCGATAGAAATCAATGGAGAATCGATAGTAAGAGCAATCTGCTCTGATACCTCGTTACCTTCGCTGTCAACTGCTGAGACTTCATAGTATCTGGTCTGTGGCTCAGTGAAGAAGAGATTTTCAAGGAGAATATCTCACTTTTGACTATTGATGATCTTGGAAGTCAGGATTTTATTATTTTCTTTGATGTTTGCATTATTTACAAGGACATTATCTTTTCGCTCAATTCTTAGATCATAGTAAGTTCCTACATATCCGTTTAGTTCTGCTCCTTGATCAGCGATAGTCTTTTTGGTTTTTCTGATTAGTGTGATATTTGGTTTTGGAGGTTGGGTATCTCAAAGGATTTGGCGACCTCCAAGGAGTTGATTGGATCGTGGAGAGGCAATATGATAGGTATTTCCACTATGTTTTAGACTCGCAATTTGTAGATAGGTTCGTTCACGAGGAAGCTCAGAGATACTGAAGTTTAAGCTCTCAGATGATGGATTGTAGCTTCTCAATGCATAGATGAAGTTTGCATTTAAGAGAGAGGTAATATTTGCTTTTTTGTTCTCTTGATATTCTAGTGATGAACCTGTATTTACTCAAGACTGAGGTAGGAAGAGTGCATAACGATAGGCATCAGCATTAAACTTTTCTTTTTGAGTGTCAATACGATTTGAGATTCTGATTAAGTATCCATCTGGTGCATTTTCATTATTGTGGGTTCGGCTAAACTTGAGAGCATCAAAGTTTTGTCCTTTTAGTTCAAAGTTTTTGACCTCTGGATAGATATCATAAAGTTTAAAGGCTGATCCCTGTGAAGATTCGTAAGTTTGTCATTGCTTTTTGAGTGATGGGGTGATAAGATAATATTTACTATTGTGTTTTTTTGTTTTGTTTTCTGCATCATCAGCATATTTGATCCATACGGTGTGAGTATCTCGAGTGATAAGATCAGATTTTTTATCATTATTCATATCTTGTTGATAGTATCCTTGGAATTGCTCTGAGTTATATTCGGAATTTACAACATTAATATTTGATTGTTTGTCGTTGGTTTTGATAAGAACCCCTTTGATATAGCTTGAATAATCAGAACTTGTTGTTGTTTTTGATGGTATTTGATTGCTATTTGCAGTTAAGAGAGGCTTTTGAGAAGTTGATCCTGCTGTCTTAGTGATGAGAGGAAGAGTCCCAGCGTATTCTGTTTTTTGTAGTGAATTAAACTGGTGAATCTTGTCCTTGATAGCAAGAAGATAGTTTTTGGATTTATCATAGCTATCTTGATTCATCCTTAGATCTGTTGGTGTGTGGGTATTGAGTGCATTTAGATATCCATCAACATTTTTTTGCTCAGTCTGAATATAGACTTGCGCTGGGGTTTCTTTTGAGATGAGTTGCTGGAGTTCTGGGTTTTTATTAAGGAATGAGGTAGAGTAGGTGAGTTGGTAAGGTTTTTGATTTTGGTTGTGGGTATCGAGGGTTAGAAGGAATTGTTTATAGTCCTTTTTGATGAGATCTGAGAGTTGAAGAGAATTTTCTGTGTGTTGTGCAATAATGTTCTCCAACTCAGATTTGATCTTTTGTGTTTGTGGAGTATTTGCTGTGATAGTGGTGTTTTTTTGAGTGAGGTTGATTACTTGTTGAATACGATCTTTTTCTGTTTGAGAATGGAGCGATTCTTTAGCTTGAGATAACTGGGCAAGGAGATCAGATTTAGTATTATTTTTCTCTGTTTGTTGGTTTGAGAAGGAAATAGTAGTGTTTAGATCTACTTTGAGATAGTCTTGTGCTTGATTTATGAGGTCATCAGCTCCTCCTTCAACATTAGATGAAAAATTATTTGCACTTCATACTCCTTTATTTGCCAGTGTTGTGAGTGCTGTGGAGGTATTGTTGATTTCATCGGTTACTCCTTTAAGGAAAGCATAGAACTGGTCAAAATTATATTGAAGATTGACATAACTATCGACTTGATAATCAACTCCTTTAAGATTGGTCTTTCGAAGCTTTGATTGGATGAGGGCTCCAAGATCTAGGTTATCAACCCATGGAACATTGTAAGATCTCTGAGTGATTTGTTCAACCTTTGCTTTTACTGAAGATTCTCCAACCAGCCCAAATCCTTGTTTTACGATACAGTAGATCTGTCCTAGTTTAGTTGCAAGATTTAGTACTGATGTGATTTGCTTTGGTAATTCTGGAATTTTTGGAGCAGGAGGTAGAACTGGTAGGCTCATCTTTACCTTTGGAATGAGTGATGGTAGAGGAGGCAGTGTTGGTGGCTCTGGGAGCACAGGGAGGTCTGGAATTTCAAAATCAATATTTAGATTTAATCCGATGGCAGGAGGTTGTGGGAGGTTTGGAATCTGAATAAGGTCAATACTTTGAGGAGAAAATCTAAAGTTAGGAAGTACAATATCAAGTCAAAGATCTAGATGAGAAAGATCAACTGTGAGATTTGGAAGTTTGATATTTGGGATAGGAAGTGGGTCTAATGAGATACCAGAGCAGAGGAAGCTTAGTTTACAAGTATATTGGTCATAAGTATCATTAGTACATGTTCCACATTTTTTTCCTCGGTTTGCTGAAAAATCTACGATTACTTGGTAGGTCTTTACAATTGCAAGGATTGTGATGATGGCATCAACATATTGAGAGAATCTGGTAGCATTTAGATCCATCCAGTAATTGATGTATCCAAAGAAGTTTGTAATTACTGAGCTTAGTTCAGCTATATACTTTTCTGTGATGTGGATATATTCGTAAAGTTCAAGAGGGAATCTCTTGTATTTATCTAGAATGACTATATTTTCTCTAATTTGTTCTGAGATTTTATTGAAGTCTTGAGTCAGTTTTATTACTTTTTGAGCTGCTTCTTGGGCAAGTTTACATTCTTTAGCTTTCTTCTCAAATGCAGCTTGATCTCAACTTTTCTTGAGTTTCTCAAGTGCTGCAGGACACGCATTGTATACTTGGTCGATACGAGCTTTCCATGCTAATAATGTTGCTCATTGAGTATCTTTCCAGATGAGGAGGTGATTTTTGTAAGCCTCAATGTCTTCCCCATAAATTCGTGGAACTTTGATAAAGATGTCTTGAGTACGCACTGAGACGATTTCTGATTGGTTGAAGAGGGATTTCATTTCTGAGAAAAGATTGTCTCCATTGAGAAGATTGATTTGAGATAGATTTTCTTTTTTTGGAGAAAACGTTTTTAGCGTATTGCTAAATCCTGTTCCTTGAGATTTAAAGAGGTTTTTTAGTCCTTCGTTGAGATTGAGAGGGCTACCCAGTTTCTTTTGAATTTTTTGGTTTTTTTGATTTTCTTTTGCTTTGTTCGGAGCACTAGCAACTGATGAAATCTGATTTCCTACTTTTTGTAAATCAGGAAGGTACAGATTAAATTCTCGACGGAGAAGATTATTTTTGGTATATTGAAGCTGATTATCTAGGAATCCCATCAAGATTTTCATGACACCTCATTCCATTCCTCAGAGAATTTTGTTTTTTATAACATTAGGTGCAGAAATCTGAACTCCTCCGATGGTATTTTCTCCTTCAGAAACAATAGATACTTCCTGATCAATACGAATCAATCCTCCCATTAGTCCCATTTCAACTGGACTAGAAGCTTCAGGGGCAGAAGCATTATCTAGAAGTTTTGCAAGTCCTGATTTTTCTTGTTTTGGAGTTGTTTGTATACTACGGAATGGTGATGATCCTTGTTTTGTGTTACAAGAATTGGTGTCTCCGTATGCTTTGGATCGGCTATGGAGTGGTGCATTTATGCTATCAGAGTCTGAATTTCAGTCTTTTTTTGATCCACATGGAAGTGCTACGGAAGTTACAATACAATTTCCAGCAATATCTGAGAGTGGAGATGGGAGGTTGATTCCTGCGCTATATGGTCCCATACAGATTGCTAGTCCTAGTTGCGCAGTGAGTGTTGGCATAGCGTAGATTCTGATCATAGATGGATAGGAACCTCATGGAGCTCGGAGAAATTGGTCTCAAGGTCCTTTTAACCCTCGAGGCATCGGAATTGGTCATACTGGGGTTGGTAGAGTTCCAGGAAAATGGAAGACTGGGAGTCCCTTTCCGAGGGTTTGTGTTAGTGGCTCAAGAGGAATACATCACATGATATGATATTTCCCTGGTCCAAGGAAGGCTTGATTAAATGGAATAGGGAGTCCTTTACAGCTATTGTTTTTATCTCAGAAAGTAAATCCTTTACATGCCTTGTCTGCTATGTCAGTTAGCTGCGATTGGATATTATCGAGGTTTCCCTCTAGTTTTTCGCTATCGATTCCTAGTGCTTCCAGAGCTGATCCGATCACATCTATGTTTCCTAGATCGAGATTTCAGTCTTCTAGAGCTTTTTTTCGTGCACCAGAGAGGAATTCTTTTGTAGGGATTTTTTCTCCAATACTCGAGAGTCCAGGAATAGTATCAATTCCGTTTGTTTGTGCTGATGTTGCTTGTTCTGTGACTTTTTCTTGATTCTTTTTTTGCTCAATGGCAATGTCTTGAGTATAACGATCAGAGAGTTCTTGCAGGTTTACAGACTTGAGGTTGTAGGTTTTTGCTGCATTTTGTTTGGAATTGAAAAGGATAGATTGCTGTTTAAAACATCAGTCTGTTGGAGAGATCGTGATATCTGGGTAACCATCCAGAGTTTCTCAGTCTTTTGGAGCTTTTTTTATAATACTTGGTACTTCTGCGGATTTTGCTCTGTATTGGTAATCTAGGATATCTTCGTCATGAACTGCAATTTTATAGGCATTTCACAGATCATGGTAGCTTACGGTGTAGCTTCGAACTAGGTCTTTATTGATATTTGGGATAAAGGATATTGCATAGGGATAGCTTCCGACTTGACCGTGATATTGATAATCTCATCCTTGTTCGATTTTAAAGTTTTGAATTTTCCCTTGTTGGTTGATTTTTAGTTTCCAAGGTCATTCAACAGTGTCCAAAAAGCTGATTTCTTTGGTGGTTTTTGCTTTGAGGTGAACGGTAATTTTTACCAGATCTCCATCAATAAGATTTCCTCAATTGAGGTCTTGATAAGTTTTATATACTTCTACCAGGTCAGAATTATCTAGATTATTTATTTGGATAAAGGCTTGGTCTTGCGGAGAAAGTCCATCATTTTGAAGTGTTTGTTCCTCAAAAGGATTGCTAAGGTATTTTTCAAAATTAGCAACGGTATTTTCTGCGTATTGATTAGCATTAAAGTGTTTGCTAATATCCATTATATTTTTTGGATTGAAGTTTTTATCCGGATTTTGGAGCTGTTTTTGGATATGAGCAGGAATTGAATTTTGAATTTCTTGATTATTTTCAGATGCAGATTGATTGCTTAAGTTTTCAGCATTTGGAGAGATGAGTCCAGCCCAACGTACAATACTTTTGTCGGTAATTTTGTCTTTAGAAAGTTGAACTCCGATATTATGAACCAGATTTATATTATTTTTTTGTCTATTATATCGATCGGTATCGCAGGTATATGCATTATTTGAGAGGAAAGAGTGGGCGTCTCCTTTTCCATTGGCATAAAAGATCTTGATGTCTCCTCTTTTGTCATAAGTTACCAAGTCGGAAGCTTTATCTAGATTCATATCTTCAAGGAAAAATTGTGAGACTCCTGAGAGATATTGAGCCTGTGGATTAACGCTATCTTTGGAAGCATTGGTATTGAGACATACTAGTTGCCCATCAACAGCGAACTTTCCTCCTTGATTGAGATACGCTCTAAGTTGATTAGAAGAGGTATGGATCAAGATATCTTGATAATTATTTCCATCCAAATCTCAGACATAAATCTCTTTAATCTCTTGAGCAGTAAGGATTAGCGTTTCAAGATCTTTGAAAGAGCGGTCTGAATGTTGTTTTTGAAGTTTTACTGTTCCGTCGCGATAGACGATTAGGAGATCTTTAAGTCCGTCATTATTATAATCAATATCGATGACTTTGAAGATTTCGTTATTTGGATCAGAATATATTGTTTTTTCTAAACCTCAGTTATGGTTTGTGTTTGGAATATTGGTATTGGTAGATATTCTCTCCAAGAGAGGGTCTCAAATATTGATCAAGAATTCTGATCCAAATGGCAGAGTTGATTCTCCAACGGTTTTCCCCGCAGCAAAGTTTGTAATGTTTTTGAAGTTTCCTCTAAAACCAATGTATTTATCGAGGGTGTCACTATTTTGTATAGAATCATATCCTTGATAAGTGTCAGCAAGGTTTGAAGAGGTATTAAAGAGGGCATTTGCTCTGATATTTGTTGAACCAGATTGAAATGTAGGCGCAAAAGTATAGTTTGGATCTTTGATTTTTGCTTGGCTGAGTGTAAAGTTCATACTTGGAAAATAAACATCAGCGATAGCCTCTCAGTTTAAAAGCATATTCCAACGACTTACTCAAAAATCTTCCTCTGCTGTAAGCGCAAAAGTCAAGCCATTATTGAGTGTAGCGAGTGGATTTCACTGGAGAGAGGAAAGTGTTTGATTTTTGAATTGGTAATTCTCATCTAGATTTGCAATGACAAGAGGATTTCCTGTTGCCCTTGAAAGGGAAGACTGGAGGTTTGTCGTTTGAACAATTTTATCCAAAGGAGATAAAATACTGACTTCTCAGATTGTCCCTAGTGAAATCTTGATTTTTCTATTTTCAATGGAGGCAGATAGAGGAAGAGTATCAGTATTTTGAATTTTTCCTTTTGTGAGCAAAAGTAGACTTGGTTTTCCAAGTTTTTTGAGGTCAATGAGTTGAGTTGTGATCGCAAGTGTTTTTTCTGATTTTGAGATGATCTTTTCTGCATAGGATGAGAAGTCTGATTGATATCCTCGTTGGTTTCCTCGGTCAGAACCAAAGAGATTAAGATACATTACATTGAGTCCATTTTCAACTGCAGAGGAAAGAAAGTTTTTTTTGCTCTTTAGAATTGCATTTGTAGAGATTTGTGTGCCAGGAATGAGTGCTTGAATTTGTAGTTGAGAGGCTCATTCTGGAATGCTTGTACTGATTTTTTGATTTCATCATTTGATAGTGATGTTTTTTGTCTTTGTTTCTTTACTGATCAGGTTAAGTGAAATGGACTGTTCTTTTTCGATTGTATTTCCTCGCTGATCGGTCAGTGTAATGAGTCATCCTACATTTGTTCAGGCGGGAGCAGTATCTTTATCCATTTTAATCTCAATTTTTGAGAGAGGCCCAGGATGAAGTCTGATTTTTATTTTTTCTTCTTTGAGGCCCGGAATTGAAAGAGATAGTGTTTCTGTTCCAGCAATTCCTTTTGGAATAATGTAGAGATCGACTTGCCCATTTTTGAGGATAGGGTTATTGTCTTCCATTAGTTTAACTCAATTTTTATCTTGATCTAGTGTTGCCAGGTTAATTAGATTTTTTTCTGTTTTGAGAGAGGCTCTTGTTGTGATAGCAATAGGTTGATTACTCTGATCCAAAAGTTTGATTTGGATTTTGAGAGCATGGTTTTCATTTACTTTTTTATCCTTGGTATAGAGCGGAAGAGTATTGAGATAGTAGTCAATTTCTTTTGCGTTTTTGTCCTTGTATTGGAGAGATAGATGAGCAGGAACGATGGTTCCTTGAGTTTGTCAGAGAATTTTATTGGATGCTCCTTTCTGATTTGATTTTACGGTAAAAGTAACTGTTCCATTATCATTTGAATCAGCTCTATAGATAAGATTGGTATTTGAAAAATCATTTATTTCAATCGACTTTTGACTTTTCCCTCCTAGGATAAATCCTCCCTTACTCGCAGTGAGTATATAAGGAGTAAGTGATCTTGAAATTGAGTTTTTGTATTTGTCCAATGCGTTAAGATTTACGAGACTATATACTCCAGCAGCAAATTGTCTTTTTTCTCCTATATTGATAGAAAAAGATTCTATCTGATTTGGTAGGGCAGAGAAGGTATAAGTCTTTTGTCCGCATTCAGATCAAATGTTTGAACAGACGGTGATTGATGATTGAAAGCTTCAGGCTTTTGTGGCCGTTAAGTTGAGAGGGATTTCCCATCCCGCTGGAGTAGCTGTTCATTTAACGTTTACGCTAGAAGAACAACTATTTTTACCATTGATAAGAAGGCAATTTTCTCCAGTAGATTTAAAGCTAATTGAAAGATTTTGTGTTTGAGTTCCTGGCGTAGTTAAAATCAGGTTTGTGGTACTTTTTTCGCCTATAGTAAGAGCAGTGGAAGAAGGTTTAATGCTGATTTTCTCTAGGATAGTCCCTATAATCTTGTCTGGTCAAAAAGAAGGCGTAGGTGTAGAAACTGTTGCGATAAGTTGATTATCGCTTGTAGGATCTTCTGGTTTGATAAGTTTAGAAAGGATAGAATTGTCATCTCGAGAAAGCGAGAGTTCAAAAGGTTTTTTCTTTATTTGTTTTCGTCGACATTGAAAGCCTTTTAGCCAAGGGGAATTTCCTTTAGAAATATCAAAGAGGAGGAGAGTGTCGTTGTAATTAAATCAGCATTCTAATTCATCTTTTTGTGACTGATCAGAGAGGGGGGAGTCTTCATTTGTATTATTGGATATAATGTTTGTTGATAGACTTGTTTCTGTTGTAGTTGAAATATTTTCCGAAGAAATGCTGTCGCTGTCATTTGAATTGATGAAACCTACTTCATATCCTTTTTTGGTATGAGTTGGAATGCTAAGTGCTGAGATATTTTGAGGGTCACGAGCTCAGTTACTATTTTGTGTTAGATAGTCTGAAAGGATAACCTCTATTTTATGATTGATATCGAATGCCGATTTTGTGAGCTTTAGATCATCCATGATTTGATCTGAAAAACTTCTTGATTGAACAGGAGCATTGTGGTAGGCAAGGAGATAAGCAAGTGTTGAGATCATTTTTTCTCCTCAGAGTGCACTAACTAATTCTTCATAAGTAAATGGTTGATACTTACGAGCATTAAGGCTTGGGGTTGCAAGGGGATCAATTGTTTTGAGATACTTAAAATGAGGAGAATCTTGAAGGGCTTGATTCTTTTCTTGAATAAGGATAGTGTTATATTCATTTACTTTATTTTTTAGATAATTTTGGATTGCTGTTTTAAATTGATCTGGTGTTTTTAGGATTAGATTTTCTCCTTTTTGTAAAAAGGCTTCTACCTTGAAGAGGTTTGGATAAATGAGTTTGATCTCATGTCCACCGATTCCCTGAAAGCTTAGGTATCTTGGTGAATCAATAGGTCTGTCATAGGTTGTAGCATTAATCGCCTCAATTTTTACACTAGGATTATTTGGATCAGCAGAAAAGGTTTTTTTGAAAATATTTTCTCATTCCTCTAGGAGAGCAAGCTGATCTTTAAGGTGGTTATTTGCTGTTTCATTACTTGATCCAGAGCCTTCTGTTTCATTATCTATTTTACATTGAGCTGAGTTTGCATTTGGAGAGGAAATGATGTCTGTTTGTTTACCGAGAAGAGAACCTAATGTTTCATGATTTGTCTCACACTCAGAGATTTCATTTACTTTTGATAGTTCTTGTGAAATAATCATTGATCTTGTTTTTAGCTTTTCTCGTTCTCATAGTAGATCTACTAGATTTTTGATTTGAGTTTGATTTTGAGTGAGATTATTTCTGAGTATGTTGATTTGGTTTTCTAGAGAGGTTATTTTATTGTTGATGAGCGTTCAGATTTCTTTATTTAATTTATCAAGGGTTATAAAACCATTGAAGATATTTTCAGAGATTGGGATTTGTCTAGTTAAAAACGACTTTGATGTATTTATATTTTTTAGAATCTGATCGTGCTGACTTTTGTGAAGTGATAATTGCGGTTCTTTTTCAATTTGTTTAAATTTGATATTTTCTATTGTATTGGTAAAATTTGAGCTGATCTCTTGTGAGATAATTTGGTTATACTCACTGAAAATATTATTAAGCCCACTAGAAAGTTTAGAAAAATCTGATCTTTCTTCATCTGTCCGTATCTTTTGAACTTGGGATTTCGTTGATGAAGTTTGAATTGAATTTCTGATTGATGTAAGTTGTGTTTTGATTTTTGAGAATGCGTTGATTAGAGGTGCTGATGCAGTATCGTTTGGGGTTTTGAGAGAGGAAGAAAGTTGAAGGTAATTATTGTAGTTCTCTGTCCCTTGTCCGTATTTTGCTCTTTCTCCTCCGTTGATTTGGTCTGATGTTGTAGCGGTATGCTTAATCGTAGAATCGATGATTTTGTATTGATAACGCAGTTCTAGATCTGTTTTAGAACTTTTTGTTTTATGAAAACTGAAAGAAGAATTTGAAAGTCTATTAAAATTGAGATTATTCAGTTTGAGATTGAAGTAATCGAGAGGTTCTGCAGCGATATGTTCTGTTGGTTTAGTTAGGGCTCATTCTTTTCGTTGTGTCTTTGTTGGTGAAATATAGTGTTTAAGTCCTAAAAATGAAGTTGCTGGAGTTTCTGCTTTATCTAGAGAAAGGCTTCCCGCAATATTAAAGATAGGTTTTCGTGCAGATTTTGGATCATAAGGAGACTGGATGCGAGGAGATTGTTCTGATATCCCAGTTATATTAAGTGGAGTAGCTCCTCCTCGTACTCTATTTCCAAATTCTTGAAAGTTTTCACAATCGGCTTGGTCTTTTTGATTTGATGAGTTTGGATTACATTTTCAGATCCCTTTTCGTTCGACTCTAGCACAAGGAACTCGTTTCCATTTTAGATTTAGTCCAAATCGTCTTTTTGTACAATGATAATCCACTTTTGCATAGGTTTTTTCTTTTTGGTAGAGATTGTATTCTTCCTGAGTTTTTAGCATATTGAAGGCTCTATTGGCTTGTACTTGAGTAGAAAAAAGATCATAGGAGGCTCATAGATTTTTTGAAGTGAGATTTGTTTGATCATTCTTTGTTTTTGCGGGATTATTTGGATCAGAGATGATTGAAGAATAGGATCAGATTTTTTGTAAATTTCTAAAAGTTCCCCTAAAAATTGAGGCTTGCTCTGCATTTTCTAGAGTATTTGCATCTTGTCAAAAATAGAAAAACCTATAAGTATCTCTGAACTCTGGGAAGTATCGCTTTCGAACGAGGAATTTTTTACGGTAATCTTTATTGCTAAAATATTCTGTAGGTATTACAGATTTCATAGCATAATTTTCCTGTTTAACTTTTTGATCAACAAATGCTTCTAATTTATCATTTAGTGATTTTAAAAGTCATTGTGTTTCATTATCTCATAGGAGAAGAGTATCTTTGAGTTGAAGTTTTTTGTAATGGGTATCTGCTCAGGTGGAACTTCGTCTATCAGAAGCTTTAATATTTTCGTTTAGAGTTCTTTGATATTCAGTACTTATGCTGGAAATGTAATCTTTGGTCAGACTTTCTGTTTTTTGTTTAAGAAAGGCAGTCGGTGTTTTTGTTTGATTATTTAGTCCTGAAGTTGAGAGGTTTGAATTGTCTCATAGTTCTTTGAGTGCATCGGAGAGTCATGAGATGATCTCATTGTTTTCTTGGGTATTGTCTGATTGTAAGGTATTGAAAAGGAGGTCGGTATAGCGATGATAGAGGAGGTCTTCACTGAAGATTATTTTATTTTTATAAAGACTATTTGCTTCTTGGAGAAAGTTGTTTTGTAGAGCAAGGAAGTCATCATATCGGATTTTTTTATCTACAAATTCTCCAGGATTCTCACTGTAGGTTTTTAATTTAGAAAAGAAATTATGGTATTTTGATGCATCATTTTTAAAATTAATAAGTCAGTGCCAGATTTCAGCTTGTCAAGAATCTTTGTTTTGAGTAAAAAAGCCTTCATGTTCGTTCCAAGTATATTTTTGCTCAAGAAAATCTACATAGGGGTAAACTGATGGGAAAATGTAATCTTGATATTTAAGTACTGGAAGAGGGATTTCTCCTACCATAATAACTCAGATCAATTGGCTAGAAGTGCCTTTTTCTCAATTGAAATAGAGATTTTCTAGCATTTTGGTGATCTCAGGAGCGGTATATTCAGAGGTGTTTATTTTGAGGACTAAGGCTTTGCTATTTTCATACTTTTTTTGGATATATTGAGTGGTATATCGTTTAAGGTCTGTTTCAATTTGAGGATAAATTTTATCGTCTACTAAAATAGCAATGAGATTTGTCATTGTGTTTTGATTGTTTTCTGCAGCAAATACCTGATTTCGTTGAATAGTCCCCGTTGCTGAAAGGACTTGAGTAATAGTATAGATAAGAAGTACGATTATTCAAAGTGTTTTTTTTCTGAACATATTATTTGTTGTAAGTGTAAATAATACCTATAAAAGTATAGAAGAATGAGATGAAAAGTAAAGATAAAGTCAGAAATCTGAGCGATTTTTTCTTGCGAATTATGGGGGAGATTATTTAATCATTGACAAAAGGAAAATAGAGATAAATCTATCTAAATCATGCCCGTAGAATGGATTAACTTTAATTCAGATTTTTTTTCTTGTTTTTTTGGCTAAGAATGGTATAAGGGAGGTATTTTGATTTGTAAAGATGAATAATTATGCGATATGGTAATGAAGAATCTAGAACTGTTATTAAAAAAATCTTAAACCATCATCATGACCAAGAAAAACCTTTGTTTGTTCTTCTTGTTTGAGAGTCAGGACTAGGTAAGACTTCTTACTTGCTTCAGCTTTTGGGAGAGTTTCTTTGACCTTATAGGCATCAGGATCTGCTTTGGATAAGAGATTGTACTAAAGAACTTGAAAAAACACATACCTTGGCTGTGGAAACTCCTTCTAGTCAGAAAATAATACCATTGTCAAACTGAGAAAATTATGAAAATAAGTGAGTAAGAGAGATTTCTACTTGGCTTCAACAGTCTGCATTTAGTGGGAAAAAGTGTTTATTGATTGAGAATCTCGAAAGAATGAGCAATGCTGCTATGAATGCCTTTCTCAAAACTTGTGAGGAGCCTTTGAAACATAGGTTTATTTTTGCTACTGTTTCTGATGAGTCGGCAATTTTACCTACTATTTTCTCTAGAGCCTTGGTTGTAAGATTTTCTCCACTGTCTACATCTCAAATGCTCGATTTTTTGCAAAACAAAACACTAATCAATAACCAGAAACTTATTGATATGGTTGTGAAAATGGCAAGAGGTAGATCTTGACTTTGATTGACACTTTTGAAAGAGCTCGAGAAGGATGGAGATTTGGCTGAATTTTTTGTTGATGGGTTTTCTCAGTTTTTGCAGCAGGATTCTCAATATTTAAAGTTACAGTTTTTGAAAAAAATTCAGGAATTTTGAATGTTGGATTTATTTATTGATGCTTTGATTTCGTATTATGTTGATGCTTGAGATCAAAGTTCTATTGAGGCTTGGATAGAAGTAAAAAAAATGAGAAATCAGTCTATAAATGAAGAAAATCTTTTGCGATATGGTATTTTATCTTAAAAATTGTCTAGTTATGTCTACTTATTTGGGGCAGAATTTTTTGAAGGATAGCAGTATGAGAAGCTATATTGGCTCAGCAATAGCAAAAATGTATGAGGAAGTGCAGGCGCAGGCACTTATGGAGATTGGTCCAGGGAAGTGAGCTATTACTAGGAAGATTAAGGATGTCTCTAGAGATTTTTTTGTTGTTGAAAAAGATTTGACGATGGAGCCATATTTATTAGAGGTTTGACTTGAGAAAAAACAGATTGTTTTTGGTGATTTTTTGGAGGTAGATGTTGTTGGTCAGTTACAAGGACTTTGAAAAAATATTAAAGAGACTTTGGCTGTTGGAAACCTTCCTTATTATATTACTTCTCCTATTTTTAGAAAGCTTTTTACTGATGGAGAGGCTTGTTTTCTCTGAGGTATTTTTATGATTCAGGATGAGGTTTGACAAAAGATTATTTCTTCTGCGCAAAAAAAATCTTATTTATGGCGGTTATTGAACTGGGCATATGAAGTCAAGTACTTAAAGATGGTCCCTCCTAAGTGTTTTTCTCCTGCACCTAAGGTAAAAAGCTGTCTTGTGAAGTTTATTAGAAAAGAGAGGGTAGAACCTGTTAATTTTCAGGATTTAGAGCTTTTTTTAAATTTGTTTGCTCCCTATAGTAGGAAGACTCTTTGAAGAATTGCTAAAATTGTTGAAAAAAAACAAGAGCATCAAAGAGTATTTAATATCTCTGAATCTCTTGCAAAAAAGAGGCTTGAGGAACTGTCTCGAGAAGAGGTTGCGCAAATTATTTGAAAATCAGATGCATAATTGTTTCTAGTTCCTTGTGTTGGGACGCAAAGTTACTATCTTTGAGCCAGTCTTCAAAGTTATGATTACAAAAATAGGCAACCTGTCCTAATCCTTTTCTTTCGACTGAAATGTAACTTTCAATTGCTCATTCTTTGAGGATAAAAACATTATCATTGTAGAGTCTTTCGATTCCTTTGATGATTGCTCTGTACTTTTTAGGACTGAATGTTAAGATTGTTCTTACTAGTCTGTTGTAGTAATCTGTGTATTTTTCATGTTTTTCTTTTTGTTTTATGGCTTTGTTTGCTAGGAGATAGAATTTGTTGAGCTCTGCTTTTGAAAAAAATCAGTAATCAACGGTATTGTCTCGGTCTCAAATAAAAAAGTTGCTAATATTAAATTTATTGAGAAATCTGATCCAGGTTTTTGCTGATCATTTTCCGTTGATATTAATGACTTCATAATCTGCGATTTTATTTTTCCATTCTGGGAGAGATCTGAGATAGTTAAGGTAAAAACTGAAAAAATAGGCATCGGTGTCTCCTTCTACGAGAATAATTTTGCTCACAAAAAATATTTTTGATAGATTTTCAAATTTGAGCATGTGGATTAGCGTTGCATCATCGTAGTCGACATTGATCTTTGGACATATGATGTTAGAGGTCTGATTTTCGTCTTTATATACTCTATACACGTTGGTAATATTATTTTCATTGATGAAGAGCGGAGAGTTTGTTGAAAGAATAAATTGAGAATTTTGGTTTCCCGTGAGCTTTTCAAATGTTAATGCGAGTTCTTTTTGAATTTGTGGATGAAGGTGGAGTTCTGGTTCATTGATAATTAAAAAGCCGTTTTCTAGATCATTCCCGTAAAGAGCAAAAATAATCATCAAGAGGGATTTTTCACCACTACTGAGTTCCTTGAAATAGACTGGTCTTTTGCTTTGATCGATTAGTGAAAGACTGATGCTATGGTTGATGTATTCTACAAGGAGTTTTTTTCAGAGGAAGCGTTCAATGGTTGAAGAAAGAGAGCGGAAAAAGACAGATTTTTCTAGCTTTTTTTGCATATCGGATTCTGAATTGTCTGCGCTTAAGAGTTGGTTTTGAGAAAAATTTTCAAAAATACTTCGTAGTTTCCCTATGGTGCTAGAGTATCCTGAGAGGCTTTTTTTGTTGTAGTGAATGTCGTTGATAAGGTCGTGTGGATCAATGAAGTTGTTGAACTGAAAGGTATCTCTTTGGGTATTTATGATTGAGAAAGTCTTTTTGAGGAGATATCGTTTTCTTTCTTCAGGTTTTTTTTCTTTTTCATTAAAAATAGTAATGAGAATCTGGAGGAGTTTTTGGTATTGGATACATTGAAGAATGAAGAGATCGTATTCGTCAAGAACTGTGGTGTCTATAAAAAATTCTTGGATTTTTTCGTCAAAAGTTGCATTTAATGTTAGGCTTTGTTTTTTGCTCTGGACATCAGCTAGTGAGAATGCAGGAAAACTTAATGGCAGGGTAGAGTAGGTTTTGATAAGATGATTGATTTTTTTGTAATATTTGCAGACAAATCAGATGTTTTCAAAGTCGTTTGAAGATAGTTGAATAGAAATCTGAATTTTAGAGCTTTTGTCTGGGTATTTTGTGTTGGGGTGGAGGTTTGTGGTGGTGTTTTTGAGTAGGGAAATGCATGATCTCATAGGAAAATCAGGATCAGTAAGGTAGGAGGTATTATAGTTGAAATCATAGATGAGGGTTGAGAAAAATTCCTCTATGATGGTTACAAAATTGCTTTTTCCTGAAGCGTTGTTCCCAATAAGGATTCTCATTCACTCAAAACCTCCTTGTGAAAAAAAAGAAATAGGTTCTGCTTTTCTTAGATCTGGATAGTAAGGGAAACTTAAAAGGTTTGAAATTTTGACTTCTTGGAGTAGCATGGCGATGAAGGTATCTAAACATTTGTATAGTATAGTCAGATTTTGTTTTTTTGCAAGTTTGTTTGTAAAAAACCCACCCTGATTCAGAGTGGGTTTTTTGTGTTGAGTTGTTGTGTGGTTAGGCGATCTGATATTCTAAATCAGGCGCCCATTCTGTTGCGAGAAATACACCGAACAGAACGTTGTGTCTTAGTGCGTCTAAGATCCAGTCTTGGAAATCTTCGTTTTCTCTAGGATCTTCGTTGAGAAGGTTTTCAGGAATTTCGATCTTAGCGTCGAAAAGAATAAATTTCTTTTCGCCCATTGAGATCTCTTGTGCCTTGTTTCTTTCTGTAGAGTGGGCTTCAAGGAGGTCCGCTTTTTGTTGGGGGGTGAGTCCATACGGCATTGCTTCCGTAATGGATAAGAAGAGGTGTTCTTTTTCAATCTTGATCGTACATGCTCGAGTGTATAACTCAACTTGCTTGCTGTACTTTCTTTCGATTGACTCTCTTGTGGAGGTGAAGGTTGAGTTGATAGCTTCTTTTTGACCATCAAAACCACGATCGCCATATTTTTTTATACTATCTTGTATTGCATCCCACTCCCTTTTATGTCGAGCTTGGTTCTCGGAAAGTCCATTAGCTCGGATCTCAGAAAGCTCACACATGAGCCTAGAATGCTGAATCTCTCCATCTAAGAGCATTGTTACAACGGTTGTGTTTCTTTTCATATTCTTTTTATTTTATATCTTTGCGGAATTGCAAAGATAATTTATATATATCTTTTTTTTGAGCAATGTCAAGCTTTTTTTATAATTTGCTTTTTTGAAAAAAACAGATATACTTTTAGTGTTTTTAACTTTGTTGTTTGCCTGATGGGGAGTGTTTTGAATAGCTGAGTAAGTTCTGAGGTTTTAGCTGAAAAAAGGGTTGGTAGAACTTCAGTTATTTTTACAAAAAAAGCGTTAATGCATGTTTTGGAGCAGCATAGTGAAGAAAAGGGAACTGAAAAGGCTAGGATGCTTAAAAAAATTTGTTTTCCTTGAACAGTTGAGGTTGACATGATGGGAAGAGAAATTGTTGAGAAATTACCTCAGGAGCTTGAGCGATATAGAAGAAATGGAGTAAGACTTACAGAAGACCGAAGGGAAAATTTGATTTCTCATTTGTATTTGCCATGGAGTAAGGATTGGATTGTGCAATTGAGATCTCTAAAACCTAATACTTTTGAAATTGTTTCCTTTTACAAAAAAAGACAATAAAAGTCTGATTTCTTGTCTTTTTTCATATTTTTTGTGTCTTATGCCATGATATCTCAAATTTTTTCATTGAGGAAGGCTTGGAGTTTTGGAAGTCCTTGTAGGTTTGGATATTGAGAGAGGAGCCAGTAAGCTCCTTTTTGTACCTTTTCGAGAAAGGTCATGTCTGTGAGAATTTCGATAGGAATGTCTGAGATTCCAGATTGCATTGTACCTAAAATTTCTCCAGATCAACGATTTTCTAGATCTAATTGTGCAAGTTTGAATCCATCAGTCGTTTCTTCCATAGCTTTTAGGCGGTTGTAGCTATCTCCTGATTTTTTGGGAGTTTGGAGAAAACAGTAAGATTGTAGAGATGATCTTCCTATTCTTCCTCTGAGCTGATGAAGCTGTGCAAGGCCAAACCTTTCTGCATTTTTGATAATCATAACCGTTGCTTCTGGAATATCTACTCCTACTTCGATAACGGTTGTTGAGACTAGCATTACTGTTTTCCCGTTTTTAAAGTCGGACATGATTTGATCTTTTTCTTTTGGTTTGAGTTTTCCGTGAAGGAGTCAGATTTTTCAGTCTAATTCAGGGTAAAGTGCTTGCATTTCGTAAAAGGTTGACTGTGCAGAGAGGACTTCATCAAGATTTTCCGAGTCTTCGATTAGAGGAGTTACGATAAAGATTTTTTGATTTTTGTTTATTTTGTCTAAAATCCAAGGCTTGAGTTTAGTTTCTTCATTAGTTGAAATGATTTTAGTTTGAATTGGGAGTCTTCCAGAAGGAAGTTGATCAATAATAGAAACATCGAACTCTCCAAAGAAAGCAATTGCCATTGATCTTGGAATCGGAGTAGCAGACATTTGTAGAATGTGAGGTGAGTTAAATTGTTTAAAAAAAGCTCTTTGTTTAACTCAAAATTTGTGTTGCTCATCGATGATGACATATTGGAGGTTTTGAAAATCAATTCCCTCTTGTAGGAGTGCGTGAGTTCAGATAATGACATGGATTGCTCATGATTTAAGGTCTGACTTGATTTTTTCTTTTTGAGATTTTGTTAAAGAACCGGTGATGCATTCTACTCTTATTCCTAGAGGAAGGAGAAATTTTGCTATGGTGCGGTAGTGTTGGGTCGCTAGAACTTCAAGAGGGGCTAAAAAGGCAGTTTGTCCTCAGAAAACAGTACGGATGTAATAAGCAGCAAGTGTTGCAACGATGGTTTTTCCACTTCAGACATCTCATTGGAGGAGGCGAAGCATAGGTTTCCCTGAATGAAAGTCATCAATAATCTGTTTTACAACTTTTTTTTGTGCAGTAGTAAGTTCAAAGGGGAGGAGAGAGAGCATTTTTTTGAGGATATCTCGCTGTTGATCTGTGGAAATTTGTTTAGTTGCAGATTGGTAGTTTTGTTTGTTCATTAGTGAAAAGAGTTGGACTCTGAGGAGGCGGTCAAAAAATACTCTATGAAGAGCCTGGTTTTTGAGATTATGAGAGTCTGGATAGTGGATGTTTTTAATAGTTTCAGGGACAGAAAGAAGTGAAAAATCTTTTAGAAATTGGTTTGGAAGGTATTCTGAAAAATAATTTGGGATTTGGTTTAAATTGTCTCGAATTTTTTGAGCGAATCGTCCGGGTTTGATTCCGTTCATTTCAGAGTAAACCGGGAATATGCGTCCTGAATTGTGGAGATGTTGTACTTCTCAGCTTTCAGAAGAGGGGACAATGTCAGGATGAGAAAAGATTATTTTCCCGTATTTGAAAGTTGGTTTTCCTACAATGATGTATCGTTGATCTTCGATGATTTTGCTCGCTAAGTATCCTGAATTAAAAATTGAGATAGTTCCCAATGCTCAGTTTTCATCTGAGAAAGTGATGTCATAAAGTGTTTTGGATCAGCGGCGAATGACTTTTTTTGAGATGATTTTTCCTTTTGTAGCTGTTGTCCCTTTTTCATTAATTTGGAGGTTGTTAAGTGGCTGGATAGAGGCGCGATCTTCATAGGTTCTAGGAAAATAATTGAAAAAAGATTTGATAGTAGAAATTCCATTTTGTGCGAGAATATTGAGGTATCTCGGTGTGGTTTTAAGAAAAGGTTTGAGTTCTGTCATAGTTTTTTTTGACGAAATGAAGTTTTATTTTGAGTATGGAGATTTTTAATACAAAATCAAGCGTTTTTTATTTTTAAGTTTATTGTGCTTTGGTGAAAGGAAAACTTGAATCAGACTTCTTTTTTTTCTCTAATGAAAAACACTTGCATCTTTGAGAAAAACTCATATAAGCTTTATATTGCTCTCTATAAGTGCAAAAATTTATTTAATAAAATTATCATGAAGAGTTATTTGATTTTTAAGGGGTTGTTGTTAATGGTCCTCTGAGGAATTTTATTGTTTTCCCCAGGAGAAAGCTTGCAAACGATTGTGATTATTTTTGCTGTTGAAAGTATTTTGAGTTTGCTTTATTCTCTTTTTTTCTTGGTTGATCAACCAGATTCAAACTTAAAAAGAGATCTGATTTTAGCTGCTTTTTCTCAGCTTGTTTTTAGTCTGTTGATTTTGTTTTTTCCAGCTATTATGCAGTTTATACTCTCACTTGGGGTTGTGATTTTGGCGATAATTTTAGCGATCTTTTGATATAATTTGCTTAGTATTGCAAAAGCTAGGCAAGAAGTAGGTCTTCCTTATAGTTCTCTTCTTTGGATTATGGGAGTTTTGATTATATTGAGTGCTATTTTTATTGGATTAAATAGTTTTGCAATGGTCTTAACCCTGATTTCTCTTTTTGGATTGGTGTTGATGGTTATGGGATTTTGTTTTCTTATTCAGGGAATTAGATGGGGGAGGCCTATTGTAGTTGAAGATTTTGCTGAAGATGAAGAAGAATAATGATCTTTCTCTTGATTTTTTTGTTTTCATAATTATAATCATAGCACCATCTTTATTTTGGTGATATATTTTATTCTCTTAATACAAATAAATGACAAAACTGATTCCATTGGAGGATCACATTATTGTGAAGCCTTTAGCTCAAGAAACTCAAACAAAGTCAGGAATACTTCTCCCAGAAAGTAATGAAAAACCTTCAAAGTGAGAGGTTGTTGCTGTTGGAAATGGGAAAATCCTTGAAAATGGTTCAAGAGCTCCTATTGATGTTGCAATTTGAGATATTGTATATTTTGGGAAATATGCTCTTGATGAGCTTGAGGTAGAAGAAGAATGAAAGACTGTAAAATATCTTGTTATGAAACAGTCTTATATTATGGCAAAACAGGCACAATAATCTGATTTTTAAAACTTTTTTATACAAACATGAAGAAGCGAATCTTTTGAGCTGCTATCTTAACAGCTTGTCTGGTAAATGGAACTTTTGCGCATGAGGCATTTGATTGGGCATATCAGCACAATCTTATAAATTCCTCTAGTACGGATCAAGGTCAAAAAAACATTACTAGGGCTCAGTTTGCACCTATTCTTGTGCGTTTCATAGATAAGGTTGCACTTAAAGAATACCAGGCTAGAACTTGTAATGCTAGAGATTTATCTAAGGCAGATCAGGAGTATCAGGTGGATTTGCAAAAACTTTGTGCTTATGGTGTTCTCAATGGTGAAAATGGTTCTCTTTATCCCTTGCGAAAGTTGACTAATGGTCAGGCTGTAGCATTGGTAATGAGGATTATTGATGGTACTCAAGATGAGTCGATCAGGGGAGGTAGACATTGGGCTCAAGGGTATTTTGATAGGGCTTCTGCATTAGGATTAGATGTCGGAGAGCTTTCTTATAAAAAGAATGAGAGTATTACTTATGAAAAGCTTATTAAATTGCTTTATAATGTAAGAAATCAGACTTCTTGAGGAAAGTCTTCTTCTACAGTAAAATCTACCTCTTCAACTACAAAATCTACAGAAGATCCACTAAAAAGGCTCGCAGATATTATGGAAAGCTAATTAGTATAGGTATTTTATATTTAGTATATTTCTAATGTTAGAGAAATTATTGGAACATCGTCGCGCTGTTCGTAGATATAGCAAAACAAATCGTATTGATACGCAGGTTGTTCAGCATTGTCTTGAGCTTGCACAGTTGGCGCCAACTAGTTCAAATTTGCAGCTTTGGGAGGCCTATCATATTGTAGATACAAAGGTATTGGCTGAAATTGCAGAGGCATGTTTTGGGCAGTGATCTGTGAAGACCGCACAAGAGGTCATTGTTTTTGTAACTCGTCAAGATCTCTATGCTCAAAGAGCTCAAGCTGTCTTTCAAGATAATGTAGACAATGTTAGACAAACTGCTCCAGAGGATAAAATAGCTTGAAGAATTCAAAAAGTTGAAGATTATTATAAAAAACTCGTTCCTAGTTTATACTCTCGTTTTTGTGGACTTTTGGGTATGCGAAGGAAAACTATTGCATGGATTGTTGGATTTTTTAGACCAATAGTTCGTGAGGTTTCAGAATCTGATATGAATACAGTTGTTCACAAAAGCTGTGCATTGGTAGCTCAAACATTTATGTTGGCAATGGCAGAACAGAATTATGATACTTGTCCATTGGAGTGATTTGATTCAAATAGAATTAAAAAGATATTGAAGCTTCCAAGAGGAGCAGAGGTTTCTCTAGTAGTTACTTGTGGAATTCGTGATGAAGGTGGAATTCATGGTCCACGTTTCCGTATCCCTTTTCAAGAGCAGTACAAGAGAATCTAAATTAAGGAATTAGACAAAAAATGGTGAAAAAATCAGAATTTTTATCTTATTTTATAAAACAATTATGGCAAAAACATTACATTTTGGCGATGATGCTAGAAAAAGTATTTTTTCAGGAATTGAAACTGTGGCAAATGCTGTTAAAGTAACGATGGGTCCAAAGGGAAGAAATGTTATTCTCGAGAGAAGTTATGGTGGTCCTATTGTGACTAATGATGGGGTAACTGTTGCAAAGGAGATTGAACTTGAAGATAAGTCAGAGAATATCGGAGCGAACATGATCAAGGAGGCAGCAGAAAAGACTAATAAAGAAGCTTGAGATGGAACAACCTCAACTGTGGTATTGGCTCATGCTATGGCAAAAGAGGGACTTAGATATGTAAGATCTGGTGTGAATCCTTTTTCTCTTGGAAAGGGGCTTCACAAGGCAGTTGAAATCCTTACTCATGAAATTCATCAAAAAGCTCAACCTGTTGATAGCCCAGAAAAGATCAGACAAGTAGCTACTATTTCTGCACAAGATGAAGAAGTTGGAAATCTGATTTCTGAGGTGTTCGAAGAGATTGGGAAGGATGGAACTATTACTGTAGAAGAAGGAAAATCAATTGGACTTACCAAGGAAATCAAAACGGGAATGCAATTTGATCAAGGATATTCTAGTCCTTATCTGGTAACTGATACTCAGAGAATGGAGGCAGTAGTAGAAAAGCCATATATTCTTGTTACTGACAAGAAAGTTAGCTCTATCAAAGAAATTTTGTGAGTGCTGGAATCTGTAGCTGCTACGGGAAAAAAAGATTTTGTAATCATTGCTGAAGATGTAGATGGAGAAGCTTTGGCATCTTTGGTTCTCAATAAGATTAGAGGTATGCTCAATATTCTTACTATTAAAGCTCCAGGATTTGGGGATAGGAAGAAGGAAATGCTTAGAGATATTGCTGTGGTAACTGGAGCAACTTTGATTACAGAAGAACTTGGAATCAAGCTTGAAGATACTACTATTGATATGCTCGGTAAGGCCGAGAAAGTGATCTCTTCAAAGGATAATACGGTGATTGTTTCTGGAAAAGGAAACCCTGATGAGATTGAAGCGAGAGCAAACCAGATCAAAGGTCAGCTTTCTCAAACTACTTCTGATTATGATAGAGAAAAATTGGCAGAAAGACTTGCAAAACTCGTAGGAGGTGTGGCAGTGATCCAGGTGGGAGCTGCAACTGAAATGGAAATGAAAAACAAGAAATACAAGATTGAAGATGCTCTTAATGCTACTAGAGCTGCGATTGAAGAAGGAATCGTTGCTGGAGGAGGAAGTGTTTTGCTTCAGCTTTCAAAAGTATTGGATACGGTTAAGTTTGATGATCCAGATGAGCAGGTAGCGATTGAAATTGTAAAAAATGCTATTCAATATCCTGTAAAGCAAATTGCAGATAATGCAGGTTTCAAGTGAGATCGAGTAGTAGAAAAAGTAAAAGAATCTGATCAAGTTAACTTTGGTTTTGATGCTAAAGAAGGGACTTTCAAAGACTTGTTTGCTTCAGGAATTATTGATCCAGCAAAGGTATTGAGAGTAGCACTGGAAAATGCGGTATCGACTGCAGCAATGTTCCTGACTACGGAAACGGTTATCGTTGATCTCCCAAAGTCAGAATGTAACTGCGGACATAGCCATGGTGCAGAAGCTGGTATGTGAGGAATGGGTGGAATGTACTAATGAGGAGATCTAAATTAACACTATTGAGGTAATTTATTTTGGATGATTATAAATAAAGAGAGGGAACCCCTTTCTTTTTTTAATTATTTTTTCTAAAAAATATTCTTAATTCTTTAGTTTGACTCTATATTTTTGCTAAAAAAGAGCAAGCAATTAGTCTCTAAGACTTTATGCAAGGATACAAGACTCATGAAGTATTCTTTGAAGAGAAGAAAAGAGTCAACGATTAGAACTTTCCTCAATATCAAAGACAGGGAAAGTGCTGAATCGCTAGTAAAAGAAATTCTTATCGAAGTAACTTATGAAGAATTCGATAAAGTGCTCGCAGAGTGAAATACACCCTTTGCTCTATTATGCACTTTTATCATCTCAGCAGAGACGAAGTCTTTGATCTGACTTACTCGGTACTGAGTGTGCTGATGGAGCAAAGTATTGCAATTCAGCATCCTGAGGCTCTTCCCAAGCCAAAAAAGAAGATCAAAACAGAAGAAGAACTATTTGATCATTTGAGGGGAAAATATGGAGTATAAAATCGGGTTTTAGATCTTGCAATTCCCTTTATTTTTTATATAGTGTTTGCATTTATTATGGAAAGCGTGGGGATGGCTACTTCTGAAGTAACTCAAGAAACAATTGTAAAAGATATAAAATCTATCAAACCAGAACAAGCAATACTTGAAATTATTACTAATGCAATTGATGCTTGAGCTAAAAATATCCATATTAATTTCACACAAGACGAAATAGGTGGTATAGATACCATAACTTTTAAAGATGATGGAGAATGAATAGAATACGATAATATCAAAAGCATATTTTGAAATTATAGTAACTCCACAAAACCTCTTAGACAAAAAAAGACACCTTCCCAATATTGCTGAAGAAAAGGAATTTGAAGATATACTTTTAGTAAAATATGAAGTAATGCTATATGGGAAACTACTTTTACAAGATGAGAAAATAATTATTCCTATAAGATTACCATGGATCATAGTATTTTGCGTGATTATATTTATGATGAAGATACTTATCCTAGCGAAACAGAATCTGATACAGGGACAATTTTAACAATTAATAATATTGATTCAAACACCATTAGCGATGATTTTATAAAACAAACTGCTATCCCTCAAATTTTAAAGCAAGAAGGATGGAGAATGATCCTTTTATGAGTAAGAATTTTTGTCAATGAAAATGAAATCAATGTAAAAGAAGGGATAGAAAAAGAAAAAAGTAAAACTATTAGGAAATGAGGTAAAGATTTTTCCATAAGAATAGTAAAATGGAAACAACCAATTAGCTGAGAAGATTCTCAGTCCTATTTTATTAACTCACAAGGAATAGAAAAATACAAAGAACATACTTGATTTAATAGATGATCTGATGGATTTTGTCATAGTGTATTTGTAAAATCTGGGTTTTTTGATGACTTTTTGTTTTGAAATTGAGAAATCATACAAGAAAATGAATGAAAAATCTTTAAAGAGTTAAAAAGAGAGATAAACCAACTTTTAAGAGATTTTAGAAGATCATTTCTTAAACCACAGGCAGAAGCATTCACAGAAAAGTTAGTTCAAGATTGAATTATAATGAATTGAGGCACTTCGCCTATACAAGAATATTCTTCTCAATTTATGAAAGAAACAATAGAGGAATTATATATATGTGAGCCTAAAATTGTAAACAGTCTTTCAATAGAACAAAAAAAGATTTTTTTCAGAATGTTGGGTACGATAGCCGAGAAATGATGAGAAGATAAATTATTAGAAATAATAGAACATGTTCTTAATCTAACAGAAGAAGAAAAAGAAAGGTTTGCGGAAATCTTGAAAGATGTTTCATTAAAGAACATTATAAAAACTATTACCATAATTGAAGATAGATTAAAGGTGTTATCCGTTCTAGAGCAATATCTTGAAAAGCCTGAAATTTGAGCAAATGAAAAAGATGATTTACAATGGCTAATATCTCAGCATTATTGGATTTTTTGAGAAGGATATGCACTATATGCAAATGAAGAAGAAGATATAAAGAAGATTGTGGTTAAAATTAGAAATGAGGTATTTGAAGATGGTGTTCAAAGAAAAGATTTAAGTTTTGAGTGAGAAGATAAGGAACTTGATATATTTATGTGTAAAACATTAAGAAGCACAACCACGGAATGAATAATTAATGTAGATAATGTTGTAGTTGAATTGAAACATCCTACAAAAATATTAGGTGATAAAGAAAAAAGACAAGTTGAGGGATATATGCAAGCATTTAGCAAGGATCCAAAGCTAAATTGAGAATTCTTTTCTTGGAAATATATACTGGTTGGAACAAGTATTAATGAAAATTCACTAATACCAGGAGCAATTGAAAGTGCTTCTAACTGGTGAGAAAAAAAGTTCTGACTTATACAAAATAATAAAAATATGAGAATTTATGTTAGAAAATGGTGTGATATTATAGCTGAATGTAGAAGTAAGATGCAGTATTTATACGAAGCTTTGAATTTAAGATATGATAGAATAAAAGCGCAGTCTCAAGTTTCAACTTTAGAAGAAGCTGATGCAATCTTGGATAATTCTGCTGTTGCGGTATTACCTCAAGTAGAATAAGAGCCCACTAGGCTCTTTTTTTCTTCCCTTGATTTTCTACATAAAAAACATATATAACCATTATTTATATCTTATTTTTTTGTGATGAAAAAGATATATGGAAAAAACTCTCTTGTAAAATGGTGATGGGCGATCCCTACGTGATTGCGAGCATTGTTAGGTATTATTAATACTCTTGCTCTGATTTGAGACCTCTGACTCTGGCTAGCTTTCCAATGAGCTTTTTTTTGGTGGATTCTTTTATTGATATTTGGAGCAAAAACTTTACAAGTTTTTAGAGAAAAACTCATTATTAAAGACGATAGTGTGGTAATTGAGAAAGGTATTTTTCATAGAGAGGAAAAAGATATAAAGTATAAAAAGATTAATGCAGTTGAGATAAAACACTTTCTTTGATTTGGTGGTATTGAGATACAAGTGGGGAACGATAAAACAATTATGTTTAAAAATTTAGAGAAATACCAGGAAGTAAGGGATTATATTCATCAAAAAATAGATAATTAAAAACGTCCGGAGAAAAAATGAAATTTGACTATAATGAGCGATAAACTCAAAGTCAGATTTTTAGTTTTTTTTGGAAAATATGGAACAAAAAGTAGGATCAGCTTTTATTACAATGATCTTATTTTATGCTTTTTTTAAACAAACCTCATAGCAGATATAAGCAAAAAAGAGAAGTGAAATCCACTTCTCTTTCTTTTTCTGTTGATAATTCCGCTTTATTCCAACACAGTAATACATTCGATATGATGTGTTTGAGGAAACATATCAACAGAAATCCGAAAAATTCAAATAGGTGGATTTCTGATAACGATGAAATTATAAATAAATCAAATAAAAATACAAGTCTTTTTTAAGAAAAAAGAAAAACTAGGTATAAACCTAGCTTACTGTTTTATCCTAGCTTGTCGAATTCCCCCCTAAGTCGGTCATTGTCTAAGTGATAATATCTTTCGGTAGTCTTAGGATCGCGGTGTCTCATAAGTTTTGTAGTAGCTTGCTGACTGATCCCAGCAAATACGCAGTTCGTAGCAAAGGCGTGTCTCTCCATATGAGGTTTAAGAGGTCTTGTTATTTTTCATGCTTCCATGAGTTTTTTAGAGTATTTAGAGAAAAGGAGATTAACATATTTAGGAGTAAGTGGTTTTCCTCGATTCTTGTTGTCTAACCCAATAAAAAGGAAATCGTTATTGATAGGTCTGTATCTTGTGAATTCTGCTAATTTCTGTTTATAATAAGCTACTTTTTGTCTCAATTCCTCAGTAAAAAAGACTGCATCGATATATCCTCCTTTTCCTAGTATATCAAATTGCCTGTTAGGAGAGGAAAAACCTTCAAAGGTACATCTAAGGACTTCACTCCTACGCAATCAAGTAGTATAAGGAATTTCTATCAAGAGCTGATTACGGAGTTGGATGATTTCTTTGTCCTCATAAAATAAAGGAGCTTGAATAAAAGTGGTATACTCCACTGCTTTCATCATATCAATAGTATCTCTTGTTTTTTTGAGTTTGGGGATAGCTTGTCGATTGAGTGTAGAGAGACCAAGGACATTAAGGTATTCGAAGAAAACTCTCAGACTTTTAACCTTTTCGCAAAGAGTATTTTGAGAAGGAAGCTTTCATTTATTTGGTCAGCTTTGGATCGGAGTCGTACGATAATAGGCGATGAAATCTAAACAATCTTTAACTTCAATAGTATCTAGACTTAGAGCAAATCCCTTACGGAGTGATACGTACTCATAAAATTGATTGAGATTGTAATAGTGGTGAACAACTACATCTTCACTTCTTCAAAGAGTGTTTTTTGCATAATTGCAATAGTTTTTAATTAGGTTTTTCATCTTTTTTTGCATTACAAAAGGTAAAAAAACGATTTGTAATACTTATATCTGCTTGTAAGAATTATATCTTTCAATGAAAAAAAAGTCAAAAAATCAGACTTTTCCCTGCTTTTCTTCTTGAAATATGCTTAAAAACTAATATAATTGAGATGCAGATATAAGTATAGAAGACAAACCTCTATTTTAGATAGAGGTATTTTCCGTTATGAAAAAAAAGAAAACCTGACCAACAAGATCACAACTGATCAAAAAACTGGATCAGATTTTTTCTGTTTATGTGAGACTTTTGGTAGCAGATAAGGAGTGAATGCTAACCTGCCCTCTCTGCTGAACAAGAGTACATTGGAAGCAAGCTCAAAACATGCACTTCATCACTCGTTCAGTCTACAAGTACAGACGAGATGAAAAGAACTGCCACGCAGGTTGCATGAGGTGTAATGTAATCCTCCATGGGAACTACATTGTCTATACAAGGCGAATGCAGAGGAAGTATGGGGAGATTCTCGTGGACAAAATGATAAACGACAAGCAAATCTGCAAAATCGCTACATGATCGCTACAAGAGATGATTGAGCGTTATGAATCAATGGCGAACGAAATCAGGAGGACAAAAGGACTATAGAATCAGACTTTTTATCTTTTTTTTATTTTAATTTCTAGATATGGCAAAAAAACAGAACAAGACCACAAAAGAAAAAAGTGCAATCAAAAGGAAGTGGTCTAGCATTCAAAAGGAGCAGGAATCTAAAGGAGCTGTTTTTTTGGGGAGACCTGAGAAGTTCAAGACTCCTGAGGAATTGAGAACGCTCTTTAATTGTTACCTAGCGAGTTGCCAGGAACTTGTAAGACTCCCCAAGGAGCATCCTGTACAGACAGAAGAAGTAGACTGAGAACCGTTAGCGAACAGAAAAAAACCATGAATAAAAATGAAAAATAGTCTAATAACGGAATACACCATATCGGAACAGTGGAAATGGACAAAAGTTCCGACAAAATTAGGCTTTTATCTTTTTTTGGGGGGAATGAGCTCCGCAACTTGGAAATCGTATGAGATAGCACCCGACTTTTTGGAGACGGTAGAGGCGATCAACAACTTCTTTGAGTGGATACTAGAAAGTTGAGGACTAGAAGGGACAATCAATCCACAGATGGTGCAGTTTGTACTCAATACGAGCTACGGAAGGAATCCAAAGCAGGTGATACAGGAAGATTCTGAGACAATGATTTCTGAAGAAGATTTAATTGATGACTAAACAAAAAAATGAATGGTAGAGTTATAGCAACGGTTATGAATTACATAGAGAGAAGTAAGAGTGTTTTTTGCAATGGGAAGATGAGATTTTCTTCTTGTGATGGAGTGATGACAATTTCTTATCATCACAATCAGAATCCAATCAATATTTCCAAAACTTTACAGGGGGATAGGAATGAAGTAATATGCCAGATGCAAGACTTTTTCTTGGATTGTTTTTTCGATTTTGAGTGGGATGGGGAAGAGATTAATGCTACAACTCTTGCGAAAATTCTTTGAGTTAATGAAGATGCTATGAGACAATTATTATCAAGAATTTATAAAAAAATAAAGATCCATGAAGAGCGATTTCTATATAAAAAGTAAAAGACTAAAGGTCTATAAAATCGTGGGTAAGGATGAACAAACAAGAGATTTTAAGAGAAATGCTGCACAAGAGATCTTGGAGGCAAAGAAAAAATCTCTGAAAGAAAAATTCTGAAGGATCAGAATGATTGTCCTTAAATGAAGACAAATGGGGATTACTACGAACGAAGTGATCAATGGACTAGATACTGCGATCATGAGGAGTAATCAGAATATTGGCGTACTTGCTCATGACGATAACACAAGAACAGAGATTTTTGATAAAGTAAAGTTTGCATTTGAAAACTACCCATCAGGGATCAGGCTCAAAGATGGGAAAATTTTCAGGAAACCAACGAGCAAATACGACACGAAATATCTTCTCTCCTTTGCTAACAATCATTCCAAGATTGCGGTTGTAAGGAACTCTAGAGGTGGAACTTGGACCAAGCTCCATATTTCAGAATTTGCTTTTATTAAAGATGCGAACAATCTCCTCGCAGGAACATTGCCATCAGTTCCAAAGAATGGAGAGATTATTATTGAGTCAACAGCGAACTGATTCGGTAATGAATTTGAAAAAATGTGGAATAAATTCTCGAAAAAAGGCGATAATCCTGAATGGACTTGTTTGTTTCTTGGTTGGTGGCTGATGCCTGAATATGCATTGCCGGTAACACAATGAGAGAAGATCATTCTCCCAAAAGAGTTGGAGCATCTCAATGAGCCTATGATTGACTGAACAATACTGACTCCATCACAGAAAAAGCGATATCTCAATGTTTACGAGTCCAACACCAATCCACTCCTCACCTTTCAAGAATATCCAAGTACCCCTGAAGAGGCGTTCTTGCATACAGGTAAACCTGTCTTTCCATCCAGACTTTTGAAGCTTTTGAAAACTCCTGAATATACTGAAGATGAAGTTATACCTGGATTATACATTTATGCTCCAGCAAGGTCTGGACAATGCGTCTATGGTGGAGATACCGCAGCGTGAGTTGATGGAGGAGATAATTGCTGTATCGTAGTAAGGGACTCGGAGTCAATGGATCTCTTAGCATGTTATTATGGAATTTGCGAGCCATGATATCTTTGTGAAGTAATCCAAAGGCTAATAGAGCTTGGTTATTGGGGAAGAATTGGAGTAGAAAAGAATAATACCTGATACGCATTCTACGAAAAAGCAAAAGAGTACGATTGGTATGATATGCTTTACACCACTACTACCGTTGACAACAAGACCGACTACGAAACTCAAAAAATAGGACGAGAAACAAATGGGAAAACAAGACCAATATTGATGGCCTGACTCAAGGAGGCGATTAATAAGAGATATATCACTCAGATAGATCCTAGAGTCCACAAGGAATTTTTCAGCTTTATCTATGATGCAAAGATGAAAGAGGTCGCACAACAGGGGCATCATGATGATGGTGTGATGACTGAGGGAATCTGTTTACAGATGAGAAAGTTCCCTCTCATTGAATTTTAGATAGCAGTATTTCTCTTTTTAGAATTGATTTTGAAAATAAAATCAATATATTAGTTAATATCTGATTTTATTTTCTTATTATAGTAGTATGAAAAATAAAAACACTGCAGGAATTTTAGCACTTTTATTGTGAGGGATAGGTATTCATAGGTTCTACCTAGGAGAAGGTAATGCAGGAATATTCTATCTTTTGTTTTCTTGGACTTTTATCCCTGTGTTTGCATCATTATTTGAAGCAATACATTATTTTGGGATGAGTGATGAGGAGTTTAATATGAAGTATAATGAATGAAAGTCATCAGATGGTAAGGATCATTATGATGATCTCTTAAAATTTAATCAACTGAGAGAAAAAAATCTGATTTCTGAGGAGGAATATCAGAAAAAAGTTAAGGAGATAAAGGAGCGTATAAATATCGCAGAAGATAAAAAGAAAAAAGCTGCACAAACACAAGAAGAAATAGAAAAAAACAATCAAAAGATTGATAAAATAACCTATACTATCTTTAAAGTTATTGGGACTGTCTTGGCTATAGTAATGCTCCTTGTAATCATTTGAAAAATGGCTGGCAAGTAAAATGTCACACTTTTAGAAATCTGACTATACTCTGGGTCAGATTTTTTTTATTTTTTATAAAAATGTGATGGCAGAAACAGATTACAAGCTAAAGGTCTGAATAGAGGTAGATACTCAGATAGATCAAAATGAAGTAAAAAAAGGCCTCGAGAAAACAGGAGAAAGTGCAGGAGAGGGAATGGTACAGGGGCTACAAAAGAAAAAAGAATCATTCTTAGATCAGATCAAAAAATTTTGACAAGCAGGAAAAAAAGAACTAGATAAAGATTTAGTAGCAGACCTTAAATTGAATAAAGCCCACCTGCAACACCAACTTGATGAGCTCAATAGACAACTCAAACAAGCAAAAAAAGCAAATCAACATGAATTAGAATATGAGATTAGACTTAAAATTGACGAAACAAAAGGGAAGCTGAATCAAACTACATCAGCACTTAACGGGCTTGGAAAATCTTGACAGTCTGTAGGAGAAATGTTGATATGATTGGCCTCAAAATTAGGAATATGGTTTGGGTTAGCTCAAGCAGTACAATTCGTAATAAAAACATTTAACGACTTCCAAGAAAGCCAAAAAATTCTTGTGCAGGCAACTGGTGCTAGTGGAGAAGCCTTAAAAAAAATGTCAGAAAATGTATTACACTTGCAGAGTTCCGTCAACCAAGGACAAAGTGAGATTGCGGAAGCCGTAGGAGAGATTAATACAAGATTAGGCCTTACTTGAGAGGAGCTCGAAAAAACAACAGAGAACTACCTGAAATTTGCAACCGTAACAGGACAGAATGGGAAAGAAGCTATTGCGGACAACATCAGGCTTTTTAACATTTGGGGAGTATCTGCACAGGATCAGGCTTTGTATCTTGACCAGTTAGCATTTGCGGGACAGGCTACTGGTGTGAATGTAGGGACACTAACAAAAAATTTGACAGATAACCAAGTAGCTCTCGAGCAAATGGGACTTTGATTAACTGAGTCAATTGCACTGCTATCAAATTTTGAAAAAGAGGGGGTTAATGCTGATCAGGCTCTTGCAGCAATGAAGATTGGGATTGCAAAGCTTGTAGAAGAGGGTAAGAGTCCAACTGAAGCAATTAATACTCTTGTAGAAAGCATTAAAAATGCAAAAACAGAAACAGAATGAATGCATATTGCCGTAGAGACCTTCTGACAAAGAGGAGGGCTTGCGATGTATAACGCAATCAGAAGTGGGACTTTAAGTATTGAAGAATTTAGTAAAAGTCTGAATAATGCGAAAGGAACTGTCAATGAAACGCACAAAAATATGGAGACTTTTGGAGAATGGAGTAGTAGGATTTGGAGTTGAATTTGGGGAGGTTTCGTTGAGTGGTTTAATGAAGGATTCCAATCAGCTAGAGAATTAGCTGACATATTGTCTGACGCTCTCGCTCCTGCTATAGAAACAGTTGCAGGATATTTGCATGCCTTTATGGGAGAGGTAGAGTCTGGTCTTTGAATTATTGGTCAAGTTATCAGATGAGAAAGGGATCGGACTCTTGCGATGACGGAAAAGGGATATGAATTAGAAAGACAAAGAAACTTCATAAAACAAAATAATGAAATTAGTAAACAATATACAGATACAGCAAACAAGCTTAATTCAACGCTCAATACTTTTAATAAAATTAAGGTAGATGATAGTGCAACAAGAGAAGAGTTTGAGGCATCAAGGAAACAAGCTCTTGCAACAGCAGAAGGATTCCGCCAAGCATTAAAGGCAAAGTTAGCATTTACAAGATGAGTAAATGCCTGACTAGATAAGTGAAGCAAAGATTATGCAAATAATGCAAAACTTATTGCAGCACTAGAAGCTGAAGGGAAAAATCTTGACCAGGCTATTGAATGAATTAAGAATGCAAGATATACCTGAACTGGTAGAAAAAAACCTTCATGAGGAGGTAGTGGTTGATGAAGTAAGGGAAAGTCAACAATTGAAAAGAAGAAAGAAGAACTCCTTAAGCTTAGAGACTTGGAGATCAAAGCGGTACAAGAATCAAGTGCAACAGAATTTGAGAAGATGGCGAAATTGTATGATATCGATAGAGCATACAAAAAGAAAATTGAAGGTCTAGAGGGTAAAACCAATGATGTTCTCCTAAAAACAGCTGAACAATATATGAAAGAGTCTTACGAAAAAAAGCTTAAGGCCTCACAAGAGGAACAGAAGCTTACCAATGATGCAATCAAAAAAGCAGAAGAATATCAAAAAACTATAAAAAAATCAGAGAAAGCTTGGGAGGATCTCAAAAACAAGGCTACAGATACGCTTAGATCAATCAATCACGAGATAGAAGAGCTCAATAAGGATTATAGTAAAGATCTGTGAGCAAGGTGGGTAGAAGTAAGAAAACAAATCATAGACAATCAGAGGGATACTCCAGGATTGGAGCATATGACTGAAAGGTATAACAGAGAGGAACTAGAAAGATGGAGAGAAGCTGGGACAAAAGAAGTAGAATGAGTGGATCTGGATAAACTCTTAGAGCAAATCAAACTAAAAGAAGAACTCCTCTTGATCGAAAAATCAACCACTAAAGAACAGCAGGAGCAAGCAAAGACACTCTCTCAACAAAGCGAAACTCAAAAAATAATGGCAAAACATAAAGAAGAACTAGCAAAAAAGGAGGAATATCGTAATCTTCTTAAAGCTTACACCTCAAGTGAAAGCCTTGGACTAAAAGGAGTGGATTATATCAGAGATGAGCATGGAGACAAGACTGACAAGCTTGGGTACCGAGATGCAGAGAAAAAACAGTACATAGAAATAACCGATTTCAAAAACCAAGAATATGCTCGTGATCTCCTTAATCAGCAAGAGAAGCTAAAAACAGAATATGCAGAAGCACAAGAGAACTATGCAAAACAACTAGAACTCGTAAAATCACACTCTGCTAAGGTATACCAGCAATGGCAAACTGACTCTAGAGCATACAGAGCAGAACTCGAGAAGAGAAAGGCTGATGTGCAAAAATATGTAGAGGATGTGAGAAGAATCTTATCTAGTGTTCCATCCGCACATCGTGCCTACGGTGGAGAACTTACTAATGGAAGAGTTGCACTCGTAGGAGAGAATGGTCCAGAACAGATTATCGCAAGAGCCTCAAGCTATGTACAGCCAAGGAACGCAGTAAGCAATCATAGTGTAGTCAATACGACCAACACTCAAAGCTATAATCTCAATATGGGAGATGCTCATTTTGGTCCTTTTGCTACGATAGATGATATGCTTGCGGCTCTCAAATCAAAACTTACCTATCATTTTTAATTTGGAAATGTCGCCTCTCATTATTTAATTTTGAACCAAAAACAAAAATATCACACTTTTAGAAATCTGACTATACTCTGAGTCAGATTTTTTTTGTTTTTTCTATAAAAACATGATGTTTTATTTTGTTTTGAGATCATGGAGAAAAAAAACCTCTCGGCTTTTAGAGATTATATTAAGAGTAAATATCGTTTTGCTCAAATGTATGCAAACCAACTCAGTAAATTTGGAGAAAATAACTTTAGGAAAAAGGTTTTTTCCATCAAATCAAACCTAGGAAACAACGACTTCCAAGACGAACAGCTCTATATCCCCATCAATATTGCAAGAGCGGTAACGAGGACTTTCACTAATTATGTGATCGGTAAAGGATTCAGTGTAGATTTTGGAGATGATGAATTGAATAAGTTATTTGTAGATATTGCTGACAATCTCAAGCTTCAAACGCTTTTGAATGAGGCAGTTGATAATCAGTCGTGTATCGGTTATTCAATCATCAGAGTAAGGAGTAAAGATAACACCCCAAGGGTTGAGATAATTCCAGTTGCGAACTATCTGGCCAACATGGAAGGGTTAACAATCTGAGATGGATTTGAAGATATCAAAGAACATTTTGTATTCTCAGTAATCAAGCAGAACGATAGAAAGGTTTTTTATGTGGATAGATATGAAAAAAACCAATGAGGATGGAATGGATATTATGGAGAGATTTGGGATTACAATGAAAATTTTATTTTAAGTAAAAAGCTTGAGGAAGCAACAACAGAGGAAAATCTTGAGTACCTTCCTATCTTCCTTGTGAACAATGATTTGAAAAATTCACATACAACGAGTGAGGATGTATTTAAGGATACTTTGGGAAATATCCCAAGATATTTTGCCCAGTCCGATTATGTAGATATTGCGGATATTCTTCAAGAATTGAACGATAGAGGGAGTCAGATTTCTATTGAATTTGTAAAAAATTTGACTTCTAAGATGTCGCTCCCTTCTTCTTTCAAGGCATCAGAAAAAGCACAAGGGCTAAGAAAGGTAGTAGATGAAAACATACCAAAAAAACAAAATCCTGACTATATTCTCCATGGACACGGAGAACAACCAGCACAATACATTACCAAAGATGGAAGCTATCTTAGTATCTCTATCCAGCATTACATCCCAATGCTTTTGAATTTCGTATCACTCACAACGACGATACCGACCTCAATGCTCGGAGGAGAAGCGCTTTTTGGTGGAAACAATCCAGTAGGTACAACCGAAAAAGAATTTGAGAGATTTTATGCAAGAGTATCAAGCAAACAGGAGATTCTCTACACTTCTTTGCAAAAAATATTTGTTGCTATCATAAGAGCATCAGGGAAAGACGTAAAAAAACTCCCTACTATAAAATTTAAGAAAGTCCAAACTTGGGATGTAGGGCAAAGAACGGATATCGCAGCATCACAAATGAATATGGGGATTATGTCCAAGATTTCTGCTATGCAATTTACTATGGGTTATGATGAAATTGAAGCTAAGGAGGAGATCAAGAGAATCAATGAAGAAACCAAAGACGCTTATGCAAGAGATGGAGGATTTTTAGATACTACGCAGGAAGAAAATGAATAGTCGATCAGATATTTTTGGCTCTGAAATGAGCATCCAAGACAAATTGAGAGAGTCACTCTCAGAGGTAGCATATAACCCACGGAAACTGAGTCTGATTTTTTGGCTTTTCCGATTACAGTTATGTCTAGCAGTATTTCTACTGGTATCTAGTGTTTTACTTGCATTATATCGGTTATGCTAAGGAAAGACTACCTGAATGCAGAATATACCTCAGAAGATAAAAAGTTGATTGCACTCTTTCAAAAACAAATGCAAAAGATCAATCAGCTTTTTCAGGCTGCTTTGCAGGAGTGAGATAGAACAAAAGCACTGCTTCATCTGAGAAAAATGCAAGCAATCAGCACTGCACTTAAAGCAGAATATGGAGAACGAGCAGAACTTCGTATTCCTCAGGAATATCTTAAAGGTGGAATCTATATAGATGATTATCTCAATAATGCTTCGAGTCTTTCAAGACTAAAAAACCAATGAGATAGCAAACTTATAATGAGTAGAGTTGCTCAATTAGGTCCTGTGCATACTGAGGCGGTCAAAGCTTTAATGGAGAATAGCAAAATGCTCGTAAGTGCAAGTATTGATGGTATGGAGAAATATGCTCTGACAATGCTAACTAAGCATCAACAATCACAAGCAAAGATTAAACTTGCTGAATGAGTCTTGAGCTGAGATTGATTGGAAAAAATGAAGAAAAATCTGACTAAGATTTTTGAAAACAATGGAGTGGTTAAATTTCAGGATAGAGCTGGTAGGATGCGAGATATGAATCGTTATGTCGATATGCTTACGAGAACTGAGACTAAGATAGCTAATACCCAAGGAACCATCAATAGAGCCTTGGAATCAGGAGTCACAAAATTTGAAGTGGTTGAGCATGAGGACTGTTGTGAGATCTGTGCAGAACATAATGGAAAGATTTATGATATCAGCAAATGAGCGGTGGAACTTCCTCCTTATCATCCAAATTGTAAAGGATATATAGTACCGGTAGTGAGTGAGGACCGACTTAGCTCTAAAAAAGAAGAAAAAAGAGAAACAATAAATAATCTTATTAAAGGTAAAACAAAACAAGTTATTCTAAAAGAACATCTTAACTGAGACCAAAGAAAAATACTCAATAATATCAACATAGATCCTAAATGATACAGAGAAATTCTAAGTTCGACTGGTATTAAACACATAATGAGAAATCATTGAGTAAAATGATTAAAACTAGGAAAATGAGAAATCCCAGTAAGATGAAAAGATATTGAAAAAATCAGATTTATTACATCAAGTTATGATAGTATAAAAATTAGCGACCACAAAAGCAGGTCATGAAATTATGTTATACAGTATAAAAAAGAAATAAGGAATAAAATATATGATTATAGAGAAAGGATTATTGTCAATAAAAAACTAATAGAACCTCAAACAATGATCATAAAAAAGAAATAACCAAAAAGAGTGTCCTAAAGAACACTCTATAAACCCTGACGGCTTTATGATTAGCAACAGCTTATCACCATATCATAACGATACTGCCAAGCCCCACGTCCGAAACGAGCAAGGTTGCCTTATCAATATCAGTATACTTAAAAAAAATATTTTTGCAAGTAAAAAAATATAAAATAGTAAAACATAGTTCAAAAGCTTGTTTAAAAACAAAAAATAAAAAAGTCACACTTTAAAAAAAGTGGTTATACTGCATATCGATTTTATTTTTTTCCATAAAAAACATGATACGATGACTACAAATGAGACACAGGGTATTAGCTCCTAATGATGGAAACGAAGGTACTGGTGGTGGAGGTGCTCCAGATCAGTCTCCTAAAGATGATACAAAAGGAGGAGAAGAAAAAAAAACTCCTGAAACAGTCCCTTATGAAAGATTTGCAGAGGTAAATGGACAGAAAAAAGATCTAGAAGCTCAACTTGCAGCCTATAAACAAAAAGAAGCTGAAGAAAATGAGAAGAAAAAGAAGGATGAGGAAGAGAAAGCCAAGAAAAATGGCGAATATCAAAAACTTATCGATAAAAAAGACCAAGAACTTGCTGACTATAAAACCAAACAAGAAGCTTGGACAAAAAGAGAAGAAGCATTGACTGCTAAAAATAATAGTAGAATTGCTACACTCAAGGAGAAGCTCGGAGAGGATTTTGCGACTGCGGAGTCGTTAATCACCGGAAAAACAGATCCTTTTGAACTCGACAAGGCATTAGATGACCTAGAAAAACTCGTAGGGAAAACCAACACCACACCTAAAGGAGGTGGAGGGGTTCCTGATGGGAATAGTCAAGGAAAGCTTGCAGAGTTTAAAGAGAGACTCTCCAAAGGTGAAAGGCTAAGCACCTGAGAACAGAGAGAATTCTTTAGACTTCTCAATGAACTCGAAAATAAATAGCCTCCCTTGCTCAATGAGCATTTTTAACCTTTTATACCTTACAAATGTTACACCTATCAAAAGACTTTAATCTCAAAGAATGGATTTCATCAGTAATCCTTCTCGTTCCTTCAAGACTTCCATTGCTTGCAAGAGCACAAAAAGGATCTCAACTTGAAAGCGATGAAATCTCTTTTTACACTACAAAACAGATCCCAAGAACTGGAGTTGTTAAGGGACAAGTAGAAATAGGAGGAACCTCAATCGTAGTTAATGAGGAACTCGCAAATAGACTTACTGAAGGATATATCCTCATGCATGCAGATGAACTTATTAAGGTAAAATCTGTAGATAAAAGCACTAAAACTCTGACTGTAGAGAGAGGGTATGCAAATACTCCAGCAGCACTTATTAAAAAGGATGCAGTAATCAAAATTCTTTCTAAAGCTGAGGCTGAAGGTAAAATTACAGAAGATTTCCATAAGTTGGAAAAAGTAAGATCAACTAATGTTGCTCAGACTTTTACTAAGTCAATTTATGTTTCGAAAGATGCAGCTGCTTTGCAAAAGAAAAATTATATCGATATGCTCCAAGAAGAAAGAGTTGGAAAGATCGATGAAGAAGGAATCGAAATGAATACTACTCTATACTATGGAAGAAAAAAAATCTCAGAGGACGGTAGAAGAACCATGGGAGGATGGAAAGAAGCTATCACAACCGATGGAGGAATTGTATTTGGGGCAGATAAGAATCTCACAGAAGAACAATTTGAAAATGTATTGGTATCAATTGCATCTAAGCAAGGTAAGCCAACTACTATCTTCTTGAATGCAGTTACCAAGGCAAAAACATTTAAGAAGTTTAAAAATGCTGTGACTGCTACTCCTGATTCACAATCTAATATGAAAGCTGGAGGAATTCTTACTGGTTATCTCTCTGACGCTCTTGGATATGAACTCAAGTTTGAAATCGATGAATGCGTACAGACAGGAGATATCTTTATTGGTGTTGGAGAACCAATTATCCATGTAATGGAAGATGTAGAAGAAAAGGTTGATGTATTATTCCAAAACTGCAAAGAGCCATCTAACTCATCTGTAATCAATGAAACATTGAAGTCAACTATTACTTCAGAGTTCCAAAATGCTTATCAGGATGCATATATTAGTAATGCTTGCTAACAATAAGAGGGCTTTGCCCTCTCCTCTTTAATGAGGATTTTATATTTTGAAAAAAGAAAAATCATGATGTACGAAATCACACAAGATTGTAGAATTGCTAATCAAGACTATGAAAAAGGGCAAATTGTATCTAAGGAAGAAGTTGGAGGATGGTTTCCTTCTGTAATGAAAGAAGCAGAAGAGAAAGAAGCAAAAACTCCAGCTAAAAAGTCTAAAAAAACAGATCCAGAAGTTTCAGAAACTCCTGAAGAGCCTGAATCTGAAAGTCAGGATTAATTTTATTTGTTAGATAGAATATAATGACTCTAAAAACACCAATCAATGCAGGGCATATGGTCCCTAATGCGATGGAAATATTTGTCGCAAAAAGATGGAGTGACCCTTTGATGCAAGTAGGATTCTATAAAGATCAAGAAATTGCTGCAGCTGGAGAAAGTTCAGATGACGTTTACTCTAATGGATCACTCAAAAAAATCAAAGATGGAAATAAAGTGAAGGTTAACTTTTCTCTCCATGAACTTACCAATGAAAAACTTGAAATCCTCCAACTTGGATTGATCTCAATGAAATCAGGAACTGTTGTTGGAGAGGTTGAGTCCTTTATGCCTGGTGCTTGGTCCTTTGATAAGGATATCTTGCTTAAATATTCTAATCAAGATGGAACAGCAACAGAAGTAACAAAAGTGGAAGCCCTTATTAATGGAGTTGTAAAGACTCTTGTAAAGGGAACTGACTATGATGTAGTAGTAACCTCTCTTGGGTCAACAGCCATCAAACTCAAAAAAGGGACACTACTCACTGATACTGCACCAGTTAATGTAAAACTTACCGTTACTTACTCTGCTACGGCAAACGATGTCAAAATTGTAGAACACAAAGAAAACAGTTTGGCAAAGGGGTTTGTAATGGTTCTTGTAAATGAATTTGAATATGAAGGCAAGAAGAAATCTATCAAAATTTATGTTGAAGATTGTCAGGCCTCTAAGTCAATGATGAAGCAGATCTCCAATAACGATGGGACAACTGCAGGATTCCCAGTAGAAATTACTGGTACCATTGTAAAACAAGAAAATCTTGGATTCTCTCTTGCTTAGTGCAAGGGAGTTTCCCTTTTTATTTTATTTTCTTATCAAATGGTAATCGATCTAAAAACTTTTATTGAGGGGTATAAAACATCTGAGGTAATTCATGGAGATCTCAGATGGAAATTTAGAGAGCCAAGGCTAAAGGACTTGGACAAGCCTGTTATGGAAATACTTGAAATCGGTTGTATAGAGTGAGAATGGTCAGCTTTCGAGACTTTTTTGGAACAAGAATTGCCAGCAAGCAAACAAGCAGAATTCCTAGAAGAAATACTGAAAGAGTTGGGTTTAGCCTAGAAGCTTCTGACGATAAAGGGTATTCAGAAGCTTTGGTTGCGTGGTCAATTTGTGCCATAATGCATTACTACCCTTGCTATAATAAACAAGAAGTCTTAGAGCTTAGTCAATCTCAGGTATCATCGCTACTAGAAATGATTTCTTGCATAAAAAATCCAGAGGGCTTAGAGAAATATAAAACAGTAAAATTCTCATCAGAATTTGAATTTGATCAACGAGTATTGGGGAAATTTAAATAGAAAGAAAAATCTGACTCAAATGGTCAGATTTCTTTTTTATTTTAGCAGGATATTTTATGCAAGTGCCATTTCCTGAACTCTTTCTCTTATGTATTCTCTTTGCGAAATTTCCTCATCATTTTTTTCAATGAGAAAAAGATCATACATATTTTGTAAATTGAGCCAAGATGATGCTGGCATTCCAAGTGCTTCACCGAAACGAGCGGCGATTCTTGGAGTAATATTTCTCCTTCATTTGACAATATCATTGATCTCAAATTTGCTAATCCCAACAATATCAGCGAACTCCTTTTGAGTCCATCCCTTTACAGATAGAGCATCCACAAGATATTCTCCTGGATGATATGCAATTCAAGGTCTAATCATAGTGTAATACATAAAAAAATAAAGAAGAGATATAAGTGTTAATTATTTTCATCCCCCCTTAGGGGAGAGGATAAGTTTATTGATAATGATTACTTATCCTCTTGAGGTTTACTACTTGCACTTCACCAGATTCTCAACGCGTAAACTCAAGCCTTCGCGCATCATTTAATCTAGCAGCCCAAATCCCCTTGAGAGGTCATTGCTTTTCAGCAACTTCATATTTCCCATAGAGATTGATCTGTTCTACCGTATCCACGGATTGCATCACAGATACAACCTTGACAAAGGCTTTCACTACTCCTGGAGGGTAGTAACCTTTACCAAGGTCAGGATTTTCATACAAGCGTCTCAAGTCTTTTTTTTCAAAGTTTACTTGAAGCATAACTCTTATGAAAATAAAATATCGTTGCTATGAGAGTTCTTCTTATTCTCTCATACACAACATTGTCTATTATAGACAATTTAATAAAAAAATCAAGAGAAAGTTAACTATTTTTTACAACTTTTCTTTTTTTAAAGAAACAAAAAGAGACCATTACTGGTCTCGTTCTTGCAAGAAGATTTTTTTTAGCAACGACATTTGATTACATAATACACATTTTCTTTAGAAAATCAAGTTTTTAAATCTTTTTTAGTATGTGTCAATATATAGTGTTAACTATTACTAGAGATACTATATATAGAAAATAGGGCTGATCGAAATCAACAGTTACTAGAAAGAATAGCCAATTCACCAATAAAAAACAAAAAAATCACACTTTGAAAAATTTGAATATACTGTAAGTCAGATTTTTTATTTTTGAGGGAATATGATGTATAGCAAAATTCTTGCACATAGTGTCCGTTATAATGGTTTAGACTTGGTTAATAGTCCTTCTTTGCATTTACCTGGTGGGTTTTTATGTTTAAAGGAGTTTAGCTTTTTTGAGGTGCCAACGAGTATCAGCACAGAAAAATATGCAATGAGGCATGGAGAATATGTTTCACCAACAGAAAAGAAGAACAGGAGGATCAGAATTTTGTTTGATATTTTGAGTGAAAGTGCAGATGAGAGATGGTATTGGTTAAGAAAAATACAAAGAGCATTTTCCCCTGAACAAAATCCCTCTCCGCTCAACCCTAAGCTATGGAAAGAGTTAACCTTTATGGATCAAGGGGGAAAGGAGCGAAGTTGTAAATGTCAAGTGCTTAAGTGAGTAGAACTCTCAGACTTTGGGAATGAAAAGCGAGCAAGTGTCAGTGTTGAGCTAATAACAGACTCTTCAGAGATCAGAAGTGCAGAAAAGAACACACTGAGAACTCACAATACAAGACAGGGGGTAAAACTAGGAGTAAAGTCTCCAACACCTTGGAGGTATTATCGTGAAGAGATTGCTTATAATGGAGTACTTGATGCAGCACTTTCCGTCGTTTGTACAATAACTAAAGATGGAGCTTTCCCACTGAACTATCTCTCCATTAAATGTGGAGATCTAGTATGGCAACTCCACAACATAAATGCATTAAATCTTCAGATCGGAGATAAGATAGAGATTGATTGATTACAGAGGCATGCATTTCTTTGGAAATGAGGAGAAAAGACTGATATCACAGGAATGGTTGCCCTTGGATCCCAGTGGCCCATACTTACAGTAGAGCCAGTAATGGTATCAGTAGATTGTGGAAGAATTGATAAGGTGTTAGATATAGAGCTGACACGACAAGAAGTATTTTAAATCATGAAAAAAACAAGATGAAAACAATGATAGTATCAGTAGAAGAAATCGCACAAGGAACGATCAATGATGAGCTCTACCAACTCTGCACCAATGATACAGAGAAAGTAAAAAAATATGAAAACTATATTGCAAAAAAGCTCTGGACAATTGTTGATAAGGAGCAATTTTTGGCCGAAGACTACCCTGAAGATTTCAAGGAGGCGACCATTAGTCTGATTCAGAATTTATTTATTTTTACCATAGCTGGTAAAAACTCGGTAGCGACTGGAAGAAAGACAAGCAAGAGTGAGAAAATAGACGATTATAGTATCTCTGAGAGCTACGAGCATTACTCTCCCTATACACTCTTTGGAATTCCAGTAGACAAGGAAACTATGGAGGTTATCGCTCGTTATCAAGCACCTGACTATCCTTTTGGAAATTGGGAAATTAATTTACATTAGAAAAAAATAAAATGATTAGTGATTTTTTCATAAATACCATAAGAGTCCTCAGCAGAGAAGAAGTAGTAAGCTATCAAGATGGAATACCAAAAAAAACCTACAAAGAAAAAGAAAATCTGATTGCGTGTAGGGTTGGCCATCTCAACAGTAAAGATATACAACTACTAAGCAAGACTGCAGAAATCAGTGTGCAAACCAGGAAGCTTTTTACTGCTCCAGACGCACCAATCAAGCTCAAGGATAGAATCATTCGAGAGGATAGAGAATATCAGGTTATATCTGCATATAACGCACAAGATACAACAACTACTCACCATAAAAAATTTTTAATCAAGCTAGTGGAATAATTTACTTAACAATTGAAAAAATGGTAAAATATCAGCTAACAGACTTTGGACAATCACATTTAAGAGTGGTAAAAAAACTCGCAATGACGAGTGATGAGGCCTTAAAAAAAGTAGGACTCGTACTTGAAGAGGCGATCAAATATGAACTGGAATCTGATAGTTATGATACAGGAAATCTTGCATCTAGCGTCAATACCAAGCTCGTTAGATCTTGAGTGGTAGAAGTAGGAACAAACCTAGAATACGCTCTTGCAAGAGAACATGGAAGAAGACCATGAAAGTTTCCAAATCTTGATGCAATGGCAGCTTGGGCTGGTAGGAAAGGAATTATCCAAGGTGCTACGAGTAAATATGATGACCTCCACTACAGAGACAAGGGGATCGTCTTCATCATTGCTAGAAGCATTAAGGAAAATGGAACAAATTGGAACGACAACCACGAAAAGAGTGGAAAACAAACCTTTAAAAAGGTACTCGCAAGAGAAAGATCAGACTTAATTCTTTTATATCGTCAATATATGAAACATGCACAATCCTAATCGACCCAAATCTCTCCAGTCTTTTTTGCAAAAAAATAAAGATATCTGAGGAATAACCCAAAGGATAGCTTTTCTTAAAGTTGAGCAGGGAGAGGGACCAGCAATTGTTTTTAATGAGGGGAATCGAACTCCTGAAGGTAAGGGAAACACAAGTTATGAGAAAGGAATAGAAAGTTTCCCTATATTGATTGATGTTGTTGTGGATTATGAAGACTATAAAACAGGATATCTCCTCAGATGACTGATAAGAAAAGAGTTGGGAAAGTTTAATGGGGAATTAAGTGATGAGCGAGAAGGGACTGTAGGATTTAGACAATTTCTTGCTCCAGAATTTAACCATGAAACAAATAAAGTAGTTTTTGGATCTATTTATCTTCTCAAACAAAGCTATGATTACGATACAAATTAAAAATGGAGAGGGAATGGTACTCGGTGTAATCAACGATTTCTTTTCTTTGCAAGTACAAGACGAAATCAATAAATGAGGGAGTCTGAAAGTGAGAATCCCTCTCAATGATTGGCTCAGAAAGACACCACTCCAAAAGTGATATCGTATTAGTGTAAATTATGGAATAAGTCTTAAAAGAAATCTGATGCTCTTTGATGGATATCTCTCAGACTTCACCCTTAGAACAGAGAGTATAGATATTGAGGCATATAACTGGATTCACTATCTCCAATACCGCCTCCTTGATCGTAGCAAAAAATACCAATCAACTCCTATAAAAACAATTGTTTCCGAAATTTTTGGAATAATCAAAGAGAAAGGTCAGCTTCCTTTTTCTCTTGGAGAGAATAACTGTGATAAGGTTATTGCCAAGGAATTTCCGCAAGGTACAAGCTTTTTTGATGTGTTAAGGGGATTAAACGAAGAAAATCCTGACCTTATTTTTCGTATAATCACTAAAAACGGAGAGAATCTCCTAGAGGTAGGAGAAAAAATCGGAGATGTTTTGCAGGGAGTTCGAGAGTGTGATACTTCTGACCCATGAAGAACGAACATCGTAAATCGAGAATGGAAAGACTCAATGGATGAGTTCCGAAATAGTCAGGGAACATTGAGAAATGATGAGCATCTCAGACAAACAGGATTGTTGTTTGAAAGGGCTCTTGAAGATAAGATTCCAGCACAACTCCCAAAGTCAACTCCTCTTCCTGTTATTACAATATCGAGAGATACCGACTGGTGGGATTTTAATGTAGGAGATAGAAAGTCTATTAGACTCATTACGGGGTATGAGCGACTATCGCTTTCCTACACTGGACTTATCCAGGAAAGAAGGATCATAATTGGAGCTTGAGGGTTAAAATCTGAGATTAAGGTTGCTCAAAACTATAGAGAAGATGTGAATGTACTAGATACGATTATTAAAAACCTTAGAAAATCTTCTGCACCACAAGTATCTGCTCCTCAGGTAGACCTCAGCTGATACGCTAGTTCCTCAGCAGTCTCTTCAGCTATTCAATCACAAAATAAAAAAATAGAGCAAAAAGCTGACTCAAGCTTCGTGCAATGAGTTGCTCAAACAGCTCAAACTGCATTGAATACGGCAAACCAAGCCAAGCAAACCGCAGAAAGTAAGGCAAATGAAAGTGATGTCGTACACAAGAGCTGAAGCGAAACGATTGATTGAGGTAAGACCTTCTCTGGCTGACTTGCTTTGCGAGACAATAAGATTTATCTGAGAAGTTATTGAGATAACAATCACTATATTAAGTTTGACCCTTGAGCGTGAAACTGATGAGATTGAGCAAGGATACACGAGATAGGAGGATTTACTTTTTCCACAATTGATGGAGATGTATTTAAGTTGACTGCTCAAGGAAATCTCAAGTTTGGAAAAACTGAAGCTGATATAGAAGTCAAAGACCTAACCCTGTGAAAGCATAATCCGAGAGAGACGCAAACCATTAGTCAATATGCAAAAGCGACGAACTGAACACCGTGAGGTATTCATTTTGTAGACTATGTTGCGGCGACTCCAAATTGGCTTACAAATTGGGGGAAAGAATTACGATGATATTTGCATATAGGAGATTGAGTAAGAACCTGGGATAAATTCCAAGTTCGAGGATATGAGTGATTTGACTGAAATGAAGCAAATTTAGCAAATGCAAGGAAGTATATCAAATTAGATGCTCCAAAGATATTACTCTGAGATGAAGATATTTTAGGCGAATGGAAAAGTTGGACTCCTACGAATTGAGCTGCTAACATAACAAAGCATCATTGTAGATACAAAAAAATAGGGAAAACCTGCCATTTTTTGGCGGAGGTCTATGTGAATAATGTATCAGGGAATACTCCTTGATTTACTTTGCCTATCCTTAGGGCTAATTATTGAACAGAATTTGTTGTAGCTTGATATTGTGTAAGAAGGTGAGAAAACCCTGCAACTCAGTCAAGAGGAGCGATTTCATTTTCTTGAAGGGATAGGGTTTTTACGCTGTGAAGTACTGATGTTTGAGCATTTACCCAGCCTGGAGAATATATCATCAGAGCATCGTGAACATATGAAACAGAATAAAAAATCAGATTTTGAATGTTGTTTAAAATTCAAAACCGCTTTGCGGATACTTTTTACCTTATAAAACCTTAGAAAATGATACTAAAAAGAAAACATCAAGAATACGGAGAGATCCAATGTAGTCTCGCAGAGATCTCTCACGGATTCATTGCCGTCAACGGATTCAAGGACTGAGTGCAAGTGGATAGAATCACTTACGCCGTCTCAGATCAACCTGAGATCGAAGAGACCGTGCAAGTAGAAAAAAAGAGGCTCGTACTCAGTAAGCAACCTTGACTACAAGCAGGAGACCCTCCAATCGAGACAACCGTAGAAGAAGTCTACTATGAGGAGGAGAAAACCTGAAAAATGATAAAGAATCCAAACTATGTAGATACTAGCGATCTGAATGAGGTCTACAAGTGGTTGGAAAAGAGACCAGAATTTACTAAAGTAGAGTAAAAAAATCTGACTCAAAAAGGTAATCAACCTCAAGAGTCAGGTTTTTCTTTTATAAAAAAATGTCCGGAAAAAAAATTTTTTTGAGTATAATCCAATTTTGGAGAAACAACAAAATATGGCTTTCTATTTTGTTTTGTCATATAAAAACAAAAAAGTCACACTTTAGAAAAAATGATTATAGTAGTATTTGTTTTAGATTTTAAGATATACAATGTTAAGAACAGCACTTCTCTGAGGAAACACGATCAATCTTGACTCAGATTATAGTAAATATATCGAGACCGTCTCTGATCCTTGAGTAATCGAAGGATTTGCCGTAGAGGAAGGAAAAGTTAAACCAGGAAAAGCTTGGGTAAAAGTAACGAGGAGTAATGGAGAATCGCTCTTTGTCCTTGTGCAGAATACACAAGATATCCCTGTGAGCTTGAATGGAGATGTCTTTATAGGAATTGAGGTGGCTCAAAATGCAATCGACAATGGGCTTATGAATAACGAGGATGGAACAGGAATTGCCTCAATCAAGGTCTGACCACAAAAACCAAATCAGAATTATCTTCTTTTAGCGGTTTGGCAAGGGGGAAGACTCTCAGACAAAAGAGAAATCATCCCAAAACTCCAATCCCTCTCTCAGAGAACGGCCACCCTAGAGGAGAAATTTGAAACAGCGAAGCCAGGTATTGATGCAGCATCCAAAATGCCAGAAAAAATCAGAGTACTCGAGACGAGTGTCAATAAGCTCACTACCGTTAATGGAATAAGACAAGAGCTTGATTTCAAAGTAGAAGGAAGAGCAAGTGCCACTTGGAATGCTCCAGAGAATGGATTGCTAGAGTACAAGTTTAGTCGTGAGGGAAATAGTGGAAGTGCTGCTTTGGGAGGTATGGATTTGCCAGTAAGATACTGGGAAAATATCCCGCACTACCTCTTTGTCCAGAAAGGACAGCAAATATTTCTTTCCGTTGACAACAATCACAGACAAGGACTCTATAAAATTCAACTCACTGCTTTTATTCCTTTATAACTATGAAAAATGAAAAAAATCATAAAAGACGGACAAATCGTAGGATTCACAGACCTAGAACCAGTACTCGAAGAGGGCTTCACTGCTGAGGAAGCAACTCAAGAAGAATATGAAACACGAAAAACAGAACACGAGCCAAAACCAATCCAGTATATCACTATTGAATGTCCACTGGAGGTAATGATCAGCAAGGCAGACTTCAGGCAGAAGGTAGCATTTATCCAGCTGATCTACTCACAGCTAGAAACGATCACAAGGCACGGAATCGTGTATATCTCTCATATCGATATTACCGATGTCCTCGATTTCTTACCTAAGGAGGAATTTGAACTTTTCAGCTCGTATGGAGTAAAGTTCCCTGATGAGGTTAAAGCTTTATACGATAAAAAGAAAAAGAATGAAAAAGCTGATTAAAAGTATAGTTCTATTCTGAGTCGCTGGAGCTTTGAGCGTCGTTCTCTTGCCATTGGGGATATTCTGGACGATAGGAGAGATTATAGTCAGGATTTTCTCTTCATCGCAGAAGAAATCAGCATTTGAAAAATCGATCTGATTTCTGACTACTACCCTGCACTCGCTTGCTCTTGGACTGGATCAGATAGGGAACGCGGTATGCAGAGATATGTTTAATAGGCTCCTCATCGAACAAGACGGCTACAAGTTCGGAAAGGTACAGGAGACGATCAGTTCGGTACTGGGGAAAAATCAAATGCTCGATACTTTGAGTTTGTGAGGGCGGATATTGGTCTGTATTTTAGAGATTTTTGAGAGGAATCACTGTATAAAAAGTAGTATTTATTTCACTAAAGAAGCAAATGACAGCAAAAGATAACCAAAAGCTCGTAGAAATCGAGAAGGCAATCGTTTTATCCGTACAAGATCGTCAACAGATGAAAGAGGAAGTAAAAGAAATCAAAGGAGAAATGAAAGAAATCAAAGGAGATGTAAAAGGATTTGATGCCAAGCTTGACGCCTTGCTCGATAAGATGGAAAACAAATTTGCACCAAAATGGACAGAAAAAGCATTGATCTGGGTGATTACTGCGATCTGTGGAGGGGTAATTGCCGGAGTTTTGAAAGTCGTGATGAAGTAAGTCAGACTTTTAAAGCTTTTTTAGTTTTTAAGAAAATATAATGGAAGAAAAAGAAAAAATAGAGCTAGAGCTAGAAAAACTCACAATTGTAATCAAAAAACTCAACAGCAAGCTCAATGGTACTCCACCAAGATCAAAATTCTCAAGAGGAATGAGGACGAAGTACTATAGAGAACTTCAGCAAGCTGAAGCTGAAAAGCTCAGGCTCGTAGCTTTGCTGAATTATCTGAGATAGCATTTTTATCACATAAAAAAGAAAGAATGAAAGAAGTAATCACAAGCGTAATGGGAAGTGCGACCAAGATTGTATTTATCATGATCGCAGGGGCTCTGGTTGCCTTTACGGCAATGGGAAAGATCGAGAGCAAGGACTTTATGGTACTAGCGATGATGGTATTTACCGCCTACTACAGAGCGAATAAAACCGACTCAGGAACAGAAAAGAAAGAAAATACTGAGACAGTCTCTGAGCGTCAACAAGACGGAGAGTAAATGTGTTTTTTATTTGTTTTTTTAGAAAAATATGAACAGACCACACAAAAACTTTGTACAAAAGCGACTCGGAAAGAGAGTCGACTACGATGGAGCATACGGATTTCAGTGTGCAGACTTGGCTAAGCAATATATTAGCGAGGTACTAGAATTTGGAAAGATTGGAGCACTCGGGAATGCCAAAGATATGCCTAATAACCCTTTTTTCTCCTCTCGAGAGAAGATAAAAGGGACAAAAAACCTGATGCAGGGTGACATTATCATAAGTAGCCATGGTCAGTACGGACATGTTGCCGTAGTTGATCATGTATTGAACGGCAAAGTTTATGTCCTCGAGCAGAACGGATCAGGAAAAGATTCAGGTTCAGGTTTAGGGGCGAACGCCATCAGGATTCAGCCCTATAATCTTTCTTTTTATGATACTATTCTCAGGTGTAAAAAGACTTTTGATAACTTAGTCTTGGAAAGGGAATTTGTAGCCGAAAAGATTGCAAGACTGGGAAAAGAATGAGGTCAAGAGAACGAGATAAGAAATACCAAAGAGTATCTCGCTACTACAAGGTATATCGTTGAATAAGGTAGGATGTGTTTACATACCACGCACGCTCCATGAGGGGCGTGTTTTTTAATAGAAAATTATCTAAATGGAAAGGAAACTAGAAAGCAAAAAACACTAGATAATAACTAGTGTTTCTTTTTATATAAAAAGGAGCTAGAAAGTTAAGCAAAAATCGCTTGTTTCTGCTCTGGTTTCTTTTCTTTTTTCAGTAGAACTTTCTCAATAGTTTCATCATCAAGTTTCGCAAGATCTTCAAATCCATATTCTTTGAGTTTTTCGTGGACTCTTTCAATTCTTTTTACTTCTTCTTTTTTCGCAAGATCCAAGCTATAATGGACTTGCATATTCATCCACACTTCAGCAGAAGTTCCAAATGCCTCTCCAATACGAACTGCAAGTGCAGGAGTTAAATTTTTCTTTCCTTTGATGATATTATTGAGTTCAGGTGCAGAAATTCCAATAATATCGGCAAATTGTCTTTGTGTCCATCCTCTCGCTTCTAATTCTTCTCAAATATCTTCTCCAGGGTGAAAAGCAAAAACAGGTTTAAACATTTTGCATTCAATAAGAAATAAAAGACAAATTCCCTACAGAGAGTGCAACCACTACCTGATTTTCTCTCAATAGTGATTGCTTATCTGTAGAATATCAACGACCTGAATTTCTCAGTCTTTTGTGAATTCAATCTCCAATCTCCGCTGATCATTGAGTCTTATACTCCAATGATCATCAATCTTCTCCAAGTTGTAACCTCTCACTTTCCATATTTCAGGGAAGGAAACGGTATTGCTCAAGAAGAATATTGCTTTGCGGTAAGATTTGAGGATTGTGAAGTCAAGTTTTGCTCTTAAGACTTCTTTTTCATCTCCAAGATAAAGCAATTCAAGCCTTGATGTGCTAAAGTTTATCTGCATTGCTAGCATAATGAGATAAAAGCACAGAACAATCAGATTTCTCTTCTTGTTCGTTATGTAGTATACATAATTTTTATTCAAATGCAAGAGAAAATTATGTTTTTTATATAACTTTTCTTTAAATAATTTGACCTTGAGATTGAACAGAAACAACAGTGTTAGTTGCTCACTAACAAGAAGAGCTAGAAGTTCTTCTTGTAGTGATGAAAACTATCTTGATTGTCCAATAGAAATTTTGGAAGCAATTGTGGTTAGAATGAGGAGCTAAAAAGTAACAATAAACCAAATTCAAACCACAACACAAAAAACAAGGATAATTCAAAAAATTATCTGTAACCATAGAGGCAATTCAGAATTTTGATTGGTTTTTTTGTCTTTAACAAGAATACTCCAATAAGCAGCTTCACGAGGTCAATATTCCATAGATAGTATGGATACGATATAAAAGCATAATAAATTATAATTCTTTTACTAAAGAAATCAAGTACAATGGCTGTAAACAATGCGATTGAGATTATAATCTCTGCAATAGATAAATCATCTACCGTTTTGTCTAAATCTGAAAATTCACTAAAATGAATAGCAAATGGAATTAAGAGGAGAAAGAATTATTTTGTGAAATGATACTTCTAAAGTGGCATTATCTCTAAATCGAAAAGGTGAAGAAAAAAGATGGATTGTAACTGCTTTTAATTTGAAAAAGAGAAGTTTTGCTTCTCTTTTATTGTATCCTTAAATTTATCTTCTTCTTTTGTTTATTTTTTTATTTTCTCTTGCAAAAAGAGAAAATATAAAGATAATTGTGGTATGATAATCCAATAAAATTAAAATAGTTTGAAGTTTCATTTGTAATGCATATTTTATATAATACCCTATTAGTCAAAAATATATAAAAGAAGTGAAACAATTGAAAAGTGAGAACTAACAAAAGAAGAATTAGAAATTTTTTTTTATCCCCTTATATATTCGGATAATGACAATCTGATTTTGAACATTATGATGTATTTTTCTTATCTATGGTGTGATCAACTTATTAAGTTCTAAAAGAGAAGAAAAGAGGATGGAAAGAGAGCAGAAAAAAGAACTTGAACAATGGAAAAAAGAGCATCCAAAAACTGTTGAATTGTTAAAAAAATACTATGGTTTTTAAATGAGGGGGAAGTATTGCAAACAAGATAAAATAAATATACTTTCACACAAAATAAGATGGTATATTACGAATAGATAAATTTATGTTTTATCTCAAGTAAAAAAAAATAAGATGTACAGTACAATCTATCAGTTGGTACAGTGGCTTAACCTCTCAACCCTCAACAAGCCACGAATAAGATATACTATCATTGCAATAGCTAACTTCCTTTGTCTTCTATTAGCACGAATGATCTGATGGAGAATTGTGATAAACTCTTGAATTTTGGAAGTTCCGCTTTTGATTTGGGGATTGCTTTGATTGTATTTTTTGCCAACACTTTTTGCCTTGTTTGACGAAAAGAAAAATGCATTATCGGTTTTTATCGTCAATCTCTTCATTGGCCCTGTGTTTCTAATTCTTTACAATGCAATCACTACAATGAACAAGAAAAAGTAACGATTCATTAGGATTGAGACGGAATAGTTTTTTGGTACAAGTATATCAATATAAACCTAGAGAGAAAAAGCACTTATAATAGTGTTTTTTTTCGATAAAAATAAGGTAAAAATTCAGCCTTTTTTCAAAAAAACCTCTCAAAAGAGAGAGGGCTGTACCTGTACAGTGTTAGTGTACAGATTAGGTGGTGGATTGCAAGAGGATTGTTTTTTAGGAAAATTTTGAACCTAATTCTGTCAATTTATTTTTGACAATTAAAATACACAGGATTGGATCCTGGAGAACTTTTCTTGAAAAATACTTGTTTTTTTTTAAAAAATCTATATACTAAAGGGGCAGTGGAGAGGCAGAGGGAATACAAAATATTTCCTCTAATTGGGCTCTCCTTTTTTCATTTTTTATATCAAAAAGATGCGAGATAAGTATACTAAACCTGTATTAACTTTAGACCAACAGATTGAAAGAATCGAAAGCAAAGGTTTTCTCATTTCAGATGAAAGTAGAGATTCTTTTAAGACATTTCTTTTGCAGCATTGATACTATCATATTTCTTCGTATGTAAAGTGCTTTTGCCAAGCAAAAGACTGAAACGATATTACGGAATCTAAAAATGTCAGAGATATTGATATTATAAATCTTTATGCTCAAGATAGAACATTACAATACCATCTCCTTAATGTTTTGTTAAGAATTTAAGTATTCTTAAAATCTACCTTCGTTTATATAATGGGGCAAATTCACAAAGACCCCTTTTGTTACCTCAATAAAGAAACAATAACCCATAAAAATCGGAAAGATCGAATTGAACTAATTGATAGAATACAAGAAGAAAATAAAGGATCTCCCATTTTAACAAACTTCTTTGAACATTATGATGAAAAGTATGCAACTATCTGGCATTTAGTAGAAGTTTCTTCTTTTGGGTCATTTACAAAACTTTTTAGATATCTTCCACACAAAATACTTAATTATTTCTATGAAAATTTAAAAATTGAAGAATGAAAAGATATCTCAGATGGAGATAAAAAAGAAATCTTGAAAAATTGGCTGAAGGGGCTAACAACTATGAGAAATAGAATTGCTCATTCCGAAATGACACGAAGTGTTAGAGAGCTTCCTAAAATCAAACTTCCTTGAATTTCAACAAAATTAAATACAACTCGTTCCTATATTCAGCTTCTTATTCATTTGTACACATGTATGTTTTGAGATGAGAGTGCTATGGAATTAAAGACATTTTGTTATAGGATTCTTGAAAATATTGACGCAATACCTGGGATCACCGAAAACGAAAGAAAGAGAATTTAAATTTGGTGAAACTGGAAAGATATGTAAAAAACTCCTGCATTTTAGCAGGGGGTTTCTTTTTTTCAGATTTAAACGAAAAAAGTCTCAGAGATGAGGCTATTTTCTTGTTAATTTAAGTTTATAAACTTCAATTATTGCTTTATTAACTTCATTTTCTAATTTAGAATCAAATTCTTTTCTAAGTTCCTCTACTTCTTGTCTTAACTCTTGATTATCATTGATCGTCTTTTCTAAATTATTTTGAAGTTCCATTATTCTCTCAAGATTTCCATGATCTCTTCGTGCATCTGCTAATAATGCTATTATAGCAATCAGAACTCATAGGACAGAAATACCCATCGCAATAACAAATCACCGAACAATTGCATTTGTTTTCCCCTCAGACTCTTTGATATCATCTTTAGTTGCGTATTCTGAAGTATTAGCCTTTAGTTCAGTAGTAAGAAACTTAGCATCTGAATCTAAAATATTACCAATATGATTTATGCTTTGTATTTTGCTTTTTAATACGTTTAATTGATCTTCCCTGTGTGTATTATCCTTACTTCTTGCTATCATTTAATTAAGAAATAAGAGATAAATTTTTAAGCCTATAGAACATAGCTTCTGTAGATACAGAAAAAAAATCAGCTAATTTTTGGAGACTATCATCCTTATTATAGGCTTCTTTAACGAGATCTCACGGCATCAATATTTCTGCAGCAAAAAAATTTGCTTCCTCTTCTTTATTTTTTAGGTCTTCAGAAAGGTTGAAATATCATGGTCTATTATAGAGCGTATTATCGTTATCAATAAAAGGTCCAGTATCTTTGAGATAATCCTTATGTAAGCAGTAATGTCAAATCTCATGTGCCAAAGTAAATCTTTTCCTATTTTCACTGCATCCATCATGAATATATATTTTGTATTTCTCTTCTGAAAAAAGAATTAACCCTGAAGGAGTTGGGTTGATATTAAGTTGGGAAAGGTCTGCTGTTAATACAGAAAGATCATCATACATTCTAATGATGTCAAAAAGACTTTTCCCTTGATATTTCTTTGCTTCTTTTAAAATTGCATTCTTTCTTGTCGGTGAGACCATGTGTTGTTTTATCTGATGTAAAGGACCTTTCCATCATATTATACATTTAATATAGAGAAATGTCAAAAGATTACAAGAATTTTTTGAAAAGATTTATACTTTTTTGCTCTGATTTTTCAATCTAATCTTTCTCTATCCAATACAAAATTAAAGCAACGATAACAAATCATACAAGAGTACACAACATTCCTTGTCCAAACGCCCATCTCAATTCACTGTTAGTTGCGTAATTAATCTCGGCTATGGTGCTACAGTAATCAAGCACTTCAAGCAATTTTCTAGAGGATATCATAATTTTTTCTCAAGTCATAACTAAAAATAAATATCACTTAGTCTTCTATTACAATTCATTCTATATTTCTTTTATATAATCTTTTGGTCTTTCGATTGGGGAGGCCATGTACATAATCTTTTTTGTTGTATCTTGTGAGGTAATATCTACCAAAAAGTCAGAACCTCTCTCAAGACAGTACTTCGAACCTTCATGGCATCCCATTATGCCAAACATAAACGATATCTCATATTTCATACTTGTCTTTTTTTACTACTCTCATAAGTCTATATTATTAGATAAAAATTCAGGGAGTCTATCCTCTGGAATCAGTGCTGATTCTAGGAGTCGGTATTGATAGTTGTGTGGGAACCATCAGATATTGGTTGATTTCTTATGAACATTCTCCCAGAAATTGTCAGCCTTTTTGTATAATTTATTCTTGCACACAAACTGCTATAATCAGCTTTCTGCAGATACTATCTGACGGAGCCTAATATATTTCCCCATATT
>ERZ1674045.21-NODE-21-length-130747-cov-12.650331_pt1 | contig 130747 bp, 115 predicted proteins | sample MGYA00581131_ERZ1674045 | MGnify/ENA primary metagenome ERZ1674045 (study PRJEB41354, sample SAMEA4873299) | human saliva metagenome | biome: human-associated habitat [ENVO:00009003]; feature: mouth environment [ENVO:08000002]; material: saliva material...
TCCCATCTGCTACCAATAAGTATTTGTCTCCAACTAAGACTTTGATCATATGGGGTTAGTCCTCATACAAAAAATAAACTTTTGTTTTTATGATAGCTTGGCTAAAAAAATAAGAAAGGGAATCCCAATGCTTTAGTGTTGATTTTTCACATTAAATCTATATAATGGAATACCTTTTAATGAATGAATATTTTAGATATGAGGACATTCAAATACAAGATTAGACCCACAAAAGAACAGGAAGTTCTCATTGAGAAACATTTGTGATGTTGTAGGTTTGTATGGAATAAATACTTATGAGAAAGGAAAAGAGTCTATGAAGAAGATAAGAAGACTTTAAACTATTATGATAATGCTAAATCCTTGACTCAACTTAAGAAAGAATTAACTTGGCTCAAAGAAGTAAATAGCCAATCTCTTCAAGCTACTTTGAAAGACCTCAATTCTGCTTATGATAGATTCTTTAAAAAGATTACTAAATTCCCAAAATTTAAATCTAAGAAGAATCCTAAGAAGTGATTCCATATCCCTCAATATATTCAATTGAAAGGTAAGAAGCTCTGTTTCCCTAAATTCAAAGAATGAATTAAGGTTGTACTTCACAGACCTCTCTTGTGAACAATAAGAAATGCTACCATAACTAAAGATAATACTTGATATTATGTATCAATAGTTTGTGATACTCAAATACAACCATTGTCAAAAGTAAATAAAAATGTAGGTCTTGATCTTTGAATAAAGGATTTTTGCATAACATCAGATGGAGAGAAGATAGCTAATCCTAAATTCTTCAGAACTATGGAAGATAAGTTAGTTAAAGTTCAAAGTTATTATTCAAGACACAAGGGAAAGAGAACTTTAAGGAAACTCCAAAGATTACATTCAAAGATAGCTCATCAAAGGAAAGACTTTTTACATAAGTTATCAACTAAACTTATTCATGAAAACCAAGTGATATGTTTAGAAGATTTGAATGTAAAGGGTATGATGAAAAACCATAACCTAGCTAAATCTATTTGAGAAGTTGGTTGGAGGATGTTTGTAGATTTCCTTACTTACAAAGCTGAATGGTATGGAAGAACTTTGATTAAGATTGATAGATTCTATCCCTCTTCTAAGACTTGCAATTGTTGTGGGAATGTTAAGGAAAAGCTAAAGTTGAGTGAGAGAGTATATCATTGTGATAATTGTTGAGCATCATTAGATAGAGATATTAATGCTGCTAAGAATATCCTTAAACAAGGATTAAAACAGTTAGAACAATAACTATTTTGGAGGCAGGGACTGTCTTCTTTCTAAAGCTATGCGAGCTGCCATTGTGTGCATTATTGGGAGCGTATGACCATAGAAGCCTCAATTTGAGGTAGTCCACAATGATGATTTTGAAGATGCTTATAAAGGATATGTTATTCATTTTTGAGATTGCTCTGTTTGGATTAAGGGGATTAAGGATAAAAAATGAGAATATGTTGCTCTATACATAACCTATGCTTAAATTTCAATTCTAACCATAAAAAAAGAGACAACTTTGTCTCTTTTTTGTTATAAGGTAGAAATATCCATCTAAAATATTTTGTGACTCTTATTTTCATTTTTGAGATGGTACTACCTAGTGTTTCTTAATGTAAAAATATGGAATAAGATAGTTTTAAGGATTAAATCTCTCATCAACTAAATTAAGAAAGAATTTTTCTAAGTCTTTTTTCTTAGTTGCTTTAGTTGTTCCAAATAAAAATGCATTTCATCAATACAACAAAACATCAGTGTTTGAATCTACATTTAAGCTTATCTCAAAGAAGTTCTCACCATTTTCTTTCACAAAGCTTTGTTCAAAAACAATTTCTTTTTCAACATAATAAGTTGTATTATTAACCATATATGGAACATCTATCTTGAGTTTTAATTTCATATCAGTTTTTCATTCTTTCATAATTTCTTTATAACTATCAACAAACTTTCAAACAACTTCTGAGTATAATGGATTGTTCTTTCTTCTTCCTAAATTATCATAATCCCAAAAATCATCTTCTTTAGCATACCAATCTCTAAATTCATAGAGAAACTCTAAGCAAGCATTTGAGGATTTAATTGAATAAAATCAATATTGATAAAATGCATCATATTCTTCATAATAATCTCAAAAAGCTCAACATAAAACAATAAGTATATTTTTTAGAGCAATTTTTTGTTTTTCAGGCAATATAATAACTTTTTCATATTTCCCCTCTTCATAATGAGATTGATTATATATTCCTGTTTCAATATAATCAATTATATCTTCATATAAGAAATATTCTTTTATATAGTTGTTCTTCTTAGCTTCTTCAAGATATTGAACAAAATAGTTTATGAGAAAATAAGAAGAAGTGCTATCCACTAAGGATTTTAACATTCAAAAGGGATTTGCTTGCATCATAGTTCTGTAAAAAATAAATCAATCTCATTATATTCATTTTTCAAAATATTTCAAATCTTTTTATCAAATATCCACAACTACTCATTCTCTTGGATCTGGGATGATATATTGGAGCATATTACAGCAAAATCAATTGAAAACTATCAAAACATTATCAACTTCCTAGTTAAAATCAAAATCTTTCTAGTTCTCAAATTAAAAATGAATAATTCCAGTTAAGAACCATTAAAAACTACTTTCTAGTCAACTTTTTAGTTCATATTTTCATCTATTAAAAGAAATAAGAAAATTTAGCTTTAACCTTTAACCTTTAAAAAATAAAATATGACAGCTCTTATAGCAATGTTCATAGCATTGGTCTTGTATGCTTCTGTTTTCTTGCTTTAGGCAATGATATGGTTTCTTCCAACCTTCATTTTTGTTTCAAAAGTGAAGAACATTAGTTATGTTATTCTCTTTTTGATAGCAAATCTTTTTTTGAGTGTAACTGTAATTGGTTGGTTGGTTTTATTGATTTATGCAATTGTAATCAAGCAAGAAAACTTACAAAAATAAATATTCTTTAAGAATTAAAACTCCCTTCAGAGAAATTCTGAAAGGAGTTTTTCTTATAAGGTAGAAATGTTCATCTCAAACATTTCACATCTCTTATTTTCATTTTTGAGATGGTACTACCTAATGTTTCTTGATATAAAAATATCAATTAAAGATTATTTGAAACCTCATTTTAAAAAAGTTCATTTTCAAAAATCATTTTTATCATTTCTCTGTTAGAGAGTAATAATTTAAGAATATACTTGAGCAAAGTTTTTTGATTTAAAGGATTTGTAATATCTGCCATGGTTAAATAAGATTTTATCTTAGAGCTAATATCTTTGGTTATATTATCTAGAAATTCTTGCTCATATGAATTTATAGTAGGTTTAGAAAATGTTTCTTTGAGTTCAATTTGAAACTTTTTTGAAATTGAAATTAAATCCTGTTGAGCATTTTTCAGCTTAGAAAAAATCTTTTTTTCTTTTTCTTTAAAAAGAACTTCCACTAAAATTTCCTCTGATGATATGTCTTTTCTGTTTTTCAGATATTCTTCAATAAGATTATTATCCCCAAAATAAGAATAAACAAACACATTTTTCTTTTCTCAAATACTATTGATTCTATCAATTCTTCAAAAGAATTGATGAATATCTTCTAAACTAGCATCTGAGATATAAGTAATAATAAGATTATGGAAATCTTGAAAATTCCCTCCTCTTCCCAATTCATCAAGAGACCCAATTAAAATACCATTATTTAATTCTTGATAGTTACCTAAATTAAGTATAGTGTGATTTTTTCCAATAAGCTTTTCTTTAAAGTCCTCTATTTTTTTGTCACTCCAATTATCATCTAACAAAATGAGTGTTTTTTGATCTTGAATCTCTGAGAATGGTATTTGTGCTAAAACTTCTTCAATTGATTTGGAGTAAAATTTAGTTAATTTTAGTTTATCTAGTAATCATTTCAATTTTGTTTGTGCTTGTTTAAATTTTCTTTCTTCTTCAAGGGTTAATTTAAGATGGTCTTCAATGATCTCAATAATAGAATCTACTTTTCTTAAGTCTATCCCTTTAGTGAGACCCATTATAATATTTTTAAAACTTTGAGCATATTCCATTTTTTTTGTTTCATAATCAAGAATATTTATTTTCATTTGAGTGTAAAGTTCCCAAAAATTATTATCTCAATTGATGCTTGTTCCATAGTGTTTAATAAAAAGATTTGGAGTTTGATACAATCCTTTTTTAGTTAATTCTTTTAAAACCTCTTCTTTTTTTAAGAATTTTGTGGGGAAAGGGAATAGATAATAAGGCATTCCAACAAAATTATCATGATTTCCATAGGCAATATGTTGTTTTGAAGCAGAAAGTCAAAATCAAAAAATGCTTGCTAAATTGAGTTGATAATTTAATAAATTATAAGGAGCTAAAGAAGTAATATAAGTTTCTTGTTTGTGCCATAATGGATTTACTGGGGATGTGAATTCATCAATTAAAGCAAAACATAAAAATTGATACTTATCTAACTTAAAAGTTTTTCTTATATTGCTTGTTTTGATTAAAGATTTTTTTCCAATCCATTGATCAAATTCTTTGCTAATATCAATGTGGGTTTTAGATATAAATTTAGTAGTAATCTTTTTTTTATCAATAAGAGTATTGTCTCTTAAATCTTCAGGTTTTGTAATGAAAGTAAAATGATGAGGTAAGTTAAAATTTTTGATGACTTCTTCATAGAATGGTTTTATAAGTTGAGGAATAATAATGCTAATATTGAGGTGTTCAGCATTTAAGCAATGTAAAACTCAGACCATACTTAATAGTCAAATAATAGTTTTCCCTATTCCAACATCCATTGAATACACAGGAAAAGGATTATAAAAAGGATTATTAACTTGTATCTGAAAAAGTTGTTGAGTGCTTATATTCATATTTTTTAGATATGTGGAGTCCTCTATTGCCCCCCATTTCTTATCTAAGAATTTTTGAATATCTAGTAAATCAATTTCATCATCAAACATAGCTCTCAACAATAAGGGTTTCATATAAAAGCTATATAAGAAAAAATGAACTCATTCCAAAATTGCTTTTTTTTGAAATGTCAAAAGCTCATAAGGAGACTTTTCAAATAAGGCATCAATATAAGTTTCTAGTTTTGTTTGAAAAACCATTCTTCCTAAAAAAAATTGTAAAAACAACATTTAAACCAAATGATACTTTTTTTTAAAACTTTTGCAAGAGAAAACAATGTATTATCAATCATTAAATATTTCAACAAAAAGAATTGACAATACTCAAAAGAAATTAATGGATGTAATACAAGAAGCTTTTATGAAAAAAGGTAATGTTGTCAAAAAGATAGTTTGTACAAAAAAATATGAATCATGGGAGACTAAAGAAGTTAATTTTTATACAAATAGCACTATCCACCCTCAATGTTCACAAGTAAAAATGTATAAAAACAACTTCATTAAGTATAAAATTTCTATTACTACTAATGAACATAGGGTTTCAACCTTTTCTCTTAGCTTACCACTTAATTTTGAAGGAACTTTCATCATAGATGATGATTTTGTTTCCACTATTTTGTGAAACCCAATTGATTGGGAGGTAATTTTTTCTTTTGATGAATCTTATGCAATTAGAAATTTAATTGATGAAAAGATTAAAATTTTCTGAAATATTCATCTCATAAGATGAATAAGTTATATTGAAAATTTTTGATATGAACTCCCTTGAGGGAAATCCAAAACCTTTAATGGTAAGGTATTGATGAAACAATATAGCAAAATCAATATGTTTGAACAAGTTTGGAAACCAAATGTTGCAAAAGAAATAGGATTAGACACTCCACATTTGTTAGCAATCCAAAAAGAAGATGGGGATATTGAACTTCATTCTCTTGAAAAAGGGAATAGCAATTCTTGCATTCTAAGCAAAAATATGTCAAAAGATAGCTACCTAAAAGCTTTCACACCTTCTGACTTTATTTTGAAAGATAATTTAGGGAATTTAAAATTCATTCAATGAGATTATATATTTGATTTTTCAAAAATTGAAAATATTGAAGATATAGTGTTTTCCTATAATGCAGATTTTTCTTATTTGGAAACAAAAGATAAAATTTACCATTCTTGCCTTCACAAAAAAACTTTAGATGTAATAGAAGATATATATTCCCCAGAAGGTAAAGCTATGAAAGCAGAAAAAAAGATGATTTTAAGTTTCTTGCAACAAATAAGACCAATTAACAATTCTTGTATATTTGCTTTGTGATTAAATGAAGTTAAAGGTAATTACACAAGTTTTTTTGAAGAAAAAATGGATATTCTTTATCATATACCTACTTTTAATAAGTTAGTCAAGCATTTTCATTTTTTGAACATTGTGAATTCAAGACCTTATAAAGAACAAGGTTTTTTGTCAATAAGAGTAACCTCAAAGTGATTGGAGTTGATGGATGGTGTATGGTTTAGTTTTGAATATCAAAAAAAGTATTATTTAAGGCTTATGCAAAAACAATGAAATATCTTTGAATTAGAGCTAGTAAAAGTTAATAAAAAATGAGAAATTCAAGTAATTGATATTATTGAAAATATCAATATTGATAAAGCTAGCCATAACTATACTAATGATTTCTTTTCTACTATTCCAATATTGAAAAAGAATAAACTTTTTAATCTTCATTTATTGAAAAGTATTATATTGCCTTGAGATAAAATAATTATCAATTTAGCTCCAAAAAAACCTCAAATTCTTAAGTGAAGAAGTGCTAATATAATTGAACATTATCAAGGTTTTAAAAGGTCTTTTGAAAGAAATGGGAGAATTTATGCTGGAGATTATAAATACCTATTAAGTCCAAATAAAGACCCTAATAAGATTTTAAGAGAGGTAACTATGGAAAATAAATTATCTGATAATGTTTGTAGCAATTATCTTACCCATGCAACTAAAATTTTTAATGAGAAAGTGTTTGAAAATCCAATATTTTATTGTGATGATGAGAAAAATCATTTATTAAACAACCTGAGTTTCAATTATCTTGGAAGAATAGAAAATGGGTTTTCTATTTATTCCTCTTGGAATTGAATTCTTCCTTATGTAGTAAGTGCAGTATATTGAGGTAATATTTTAATGTCTTTTGGAAAGAAATTTAATCAAGAAATGTGAAAATGAACAAATACAATATTACTTTTAAGAGAGATCCTGCATAATGCCAGATGCAAAGCTTTATTAAAATACAATAATCTTATTAAGACAACATAATCTTATTGTTTAAATCCTCTTAAATGAGGATTTTTTTCTTTTTTTTAAATTTAACTTGCAAAATTAAAATAAATAGTTAAAATATATTTGTTCCTGAACATTAAAAAAGATGGAATTTTTAAATTATTATTGAATAAGGAAATGGCAATTAAGAAGACAACTAAGGTAGAAAAAGCAACAAAGCAATCTACCCAAACTACTACAACATCAACTAAAGCTTGTAAGCCTATGTCTGATTTGTTGAAAAAAACTTTAGCAAATATTAATAGTAAGTCTTGAGCTGGAACAATAGCTTTGGCTTCAGATGTTCCAGAAGTTGAATTTATCTCTACTGGAGTAGCTTCAGTGGATTTTATTCTTTGAGGTGGTATTGCTAAAGGTAGAGTTGTTGAATATTATGGAGCTGAATCATCAGGTAAGACTTCATTAGCTCTTACCACTGTTGCATCTGCTCAAAAAGAATGAAAAAGGTGTGTTTTTATTGATATGGAATGTACTTTTGACCCAGTATTTGCAACTAATCTTGGGGTAGATATTTCTTCATTGATTGTAGCCAAACCTGAATGTTGAGAACAAGCATTTGAATTACTCAAACAACTTGCTGCAACAGGAGAAATTGATTTGGTGGTTGTGGATTCTGTTCCTGCTCTTGTTACTATGGCAGAGCTTGAAGGAGAAGTTGGAGATATTAAAATTGCTCCACAAGCAGTTTTGCTTTCTAAAGCACTAAGACAAGTTATTGGTGTACTATCCAAAATGAATGTTACTGTAATTCTTATCAACCAAATTAGAACTGCAGTAGGACAACTTTTTGGAAATCCAGAACAAACAGCTGGAGGTAGAGCTTTGAAATTTTATCTTTCTCAAAGATTGAGAATTTCAAGAGTTAAACAAGACTTGCTTGGAGAGAATAAACAAGCAATTGGACACACTGTAAGATTTCATGTGGAAAAGAATAAGGTTGCTCCTCCAAAAAGAACTATTGAATCTTCTTTCTACTATAAAGGAGGATTTGAAAAAATTCAAGCAATGATAGAGGCACTTATTGCCATGAAAGTCATTAAAAGTGCAGGGTCTTATTATTCACTAGACTTTGATGGTGAACTTATTAAAACTTGTGGTAAAGAAAAAATGAAAGAAGCTTTGATGGAGAAAGATGAAGAAGAGCTAAAGAAATTCTTTGCTAAGCAAGTTGCTCAATATAATCAATTAGTTTTGTCTGGAAAAATTGAAGATGATACTAAAATGAGAACAGAAGAACTTGAAGACTTTGATATAAATGAAATATCAGATGTTGAAGACGAAGAATAATATTTCACAAATTAAGCATAGAAAAAAATAAGAGAATAACATCTCTTATTTTTTTTGAAAGCATATTAATGAAAGAAACCCAAGTAAGCCTCCACATTTATGTGTGAGGAGTAGTCAGCAAATCAATCTGACATTTCCCCTTTTCTTGAAATTTGCTTTCTTTTAATTTCTCAATGAACATTGTTTTCAAGGAGTTAAATATTAAAGATTTTTCATCTTTTGTTTGCTAATTTTTTTCAGTTTATTATTGGTATTACAAAATGTTCTGTATGCACAGAATGATTTGCTAAAGCTTGAGGAATCTTAATTCATTCAAAAACAGAGTTCCAAGCATTGATTGGATAGAATTTATTGATGTTTGAGTTAATGAAATTTTTTTCTCATTCTTTCATATAGTAGATAGCTCAATGTTGTTCACTAATATTTACAAAAGTTTCTTGATCTGAATAATATTCAACTGTTTCTCAAAAACACTTACAAGTGGTTTTAAAAGGAGGATGAAATGCAGGAAGTCAGTCACTTATAACATAAGAATATATCTGTTTTATAGATAAACTTGATGTTGAGCTTATATTTAAATTTGGTGCTTCAATCCAAATTTCTTTTTTAGGTTGAAAAAAATAACTCTTATTATTTAAATCTTGTGCAAATATATTTTGAGAAAAATGAATAATCTTATCAAATTGGAAAGGAGAAAATATTTCTTTAAATTCTCAACCTTTGATAATATATGTTCTAATGTTTCCTTCTCCTGTGACAACTGGTGAAACTATGAAAAGTTTTTTTCTTTCTTTTGCAAAGTCAAAAAAAGCAATATTGTTAAAAATATCTAGAATGTCAATAGAATGTAAATGATGAGTTTCTCTTATTCTACCATTGTCCTCCACTTTAACTACATCAAACATAAAACTCCCATTATCACTTTTACTTACCCTATAAAACCAACTATAATTATCTTCTTTTTGGATTAAACAAAATAATCAATCTAAGAGTTTAACTTCCTCATCCTCTAAATATAACAAAAAACTAAAAAACTTTGATTTTTCACTAACTTTTCTTGGAACTATACAAAATTCAAAATAAGGGGATAAATCATTGCTTGTATTGTTATTCAAATATTGAAACAAATTAGAGTTAGCATAGATACTAGGTTGTTCATTAGTGAATTTTATCATTTCATAATTACAGAAAAACAAGTTTTCAGATATATTTTGACTCTTAGCTAATAGATGACTTAGTTCATCTTGATTACTTACATTCCTTAATGGTAAATTTCTATTGGTTTCCTTGCATTTATAGAAAACCTTCTTTCAATTATTAGTGTTTAGTACATATAGCTTTCATTTAATCAATGGAATTATAGATTTAATTTCCCCTTCATTAACTTCAAAATCAGAGGGATTGAGAATTTCCCCATTGTTTAAAAAGAACTTATTTTTTCAATCAGCCTCATCAATAAACTCAATTCCATATTTATAAATATTTTTTATGTTAGAATATTTAATGGTTTTTTTGATGCAAACAAACTCCTTTGTAGATGCATATTCTTTTTTTGTGTTTAACCAATAAAAATTATAAGTATCTCTTTTTACCTTGCTAATTACAAAATCATTTGCTATAGTTTGCAGATAAAACATCTCAACTCAAGGCTTAATTGATTTGTGCAATCTTTTAGAGTCTTCTTTTTGAATATCAAACAATTTTCATTCTATGGTATGTTCTAATTTCCCTTTAAAGTATATTTTTATGTTATCAAAATAAATCTCTTCCCCTAAATTTAAATCTACCTCAAAAGAAAATAATTGCTTATTAAGATAAAATATTTCTGTTGGCATATAGGTAAAAATACAATCAGAATCTTTGCTTACCTTTAGATTTTCATCTCTCAAATTTAAATGAATTCTCCAATTTCTCAAAAGGTCAACCCCAGAAAAAATATATTTTTGATTATTTCTTTTATCCATGAAGGAGAATTGAGAATGTTCAACATATTTAACTTCCAAATTTTTTGACAAACCAATATTTTCCAATTGTTTAGTCAATGCTTTTATGGCTTTTTCTTTCTTTTTTAAAAGAAGATTATTATGCATTTTTTCAATAAACATATTTTGTAGCAAAATTTCATAAATGTTTGTTTTATTATTAGGTTTAAACTCAACTATTAACACAAGAAACTATCTTGAGAATAGTCTTTTTTGTTGGTTAAGTCAAACATTCTTATAATGTTTAAATAACAAAAAAAGGTAGTTTTTAAAACTACCCTTAATATAATCATTTTTTTAAATTTTGCAAGTTTTACTTATTATATTGCTCATAACCTTGTAGCATTTCATTATATCCTCCCATTACAGTATATTTATTATTAACCATAAAGGTTGGAGTTCCTTGAATGCCTCTTTGATATGCTTTATTTGCTCTCTCTGCTAAAGCCTTAGCTGTTGCAGGGATTTTCATACAAGCCTCAACTTTATTTTTATCAATTTTAGTGCTAGCATAAGTTTTTTCAAGATTACTTTCATCTTTAATATTTGAGTCTTCAAATCTTGTAGCAAGATAGTTTAGAAGTTGGCTTTCTCCAAATTCCTTACCAATACAATATTGTCTTGCTCCCTCAACAGTTTCACTATCTCCATGAAGAGATTGTAATTCATTAAGATTAGTTGGGGTTGCAGTAGTTGATTGCACAAGATGAATAATATCAATAGTTGACTCTGGGTGTTTTTTCTTAAACTCTACCAATCTTTTAACAACTGGTTTGCAATAAGGGCAATATCCCATAGTATACATAGTAAGCTTATTCTTTGTTTCTACTTCACAAGAAGTTTTTCCTGCACAACTTGCATCTTGACAAGAAAGATATTTGTTAGGCTCTTTTGATGCTTTAGCAACATCTGGAGTACAAATTTTTGAATCATCTCTCCATTCAGTTTTTAAGAAAGATGGAGTAGCATAAAAAGTTGTCTCATCTATCTGTTGCATTTCATTTCTCAAAGACATAGTCTCAGTAAGAAGTTGTGGTTCTGCATTTTTTTGTTGTTTAATAACCATAAAAGGATAAGTACCTTGAGTGTTATATTTTAACATGTCTTTAGCTTGATCTTTAGTAAGCATTTTTACTAATAATCTTTTTCCTGCAATTTGTTCAATTTGTTCTTTAATACCTGGCTTGCAAGCTTCATATTCATCTGCTGGACAATTTGGATCAGTAATCACATAAGCTAAAGCACAAGTTTTGTGAGATTTCCAATCATCTTCTTTATCACAAACATTCTTTTCATCAATCAACCAAGTTGAAAGGCTAAGAGAATAAAACCCATTTTTATGGTTATTTTCTGTAAATTCTTTAGAATAATTGGCAATTACTTCTTGAGCTTGAGCAATTGCTTGTTCATTCTTTTCAAGTTTTGCCTTTTCTAATACTTTATCCAACCCATCTTTTAGCTCTTTCACCTTAGCATCACTAAGAAAGAGAATTGGTGATGGTTTTGTAAAATCATAAGTTTTTGCAAATTCCTTATAATTTTTATGTTGATTATTTACAAAAGCAATATTATCTTGGGTCTCTTGGAAATCCATATACAAAAATTGGTTAAGTTTTTCAAGATCACAAGCTGGTTGATTTGCTTCTGCACAAGCCACATCATATACCACTACCATTTTTTTAGCAAATGGGTTTTCTTCATTGATTTTTGATGCATCAAATTTCACATCATCAGAGAATGGAGCTTTCCCAGCAACATCTCCATTATCTTGGACTACTTGTTGTTCTGGTGCTTTTTCAAATCCAACTTGATCTTGGTTATGTGTTTTTTTAAAGTGTTGAGCCACTCAACCAATACCTACTCCAATTAAAATTATCAATACAAAAATTGAAGCATACTTCACAAAATCTTTTTTCATAAGATATTTAAATTTAATAATTAAAAACAAAGTTAGTTTCTTTTAATAGTTGATAGTTTAATGATGATGACCTCTACTTGAATGACCTCTACTTGAATGAGAGCTAGTTGAAGCTGCTCCCCATGCCTTATTTAGCAAATGAAGTTTTGCTGCTGGAGATACCCCATCATTTGTTTCTTGTACTTGATATTGAGTTGTTTGAGGAAGTCCATCCCCTCTTTCAACTCTGTTTAGACAGAAATATAAAGCAATTACTAAAAGTATAGAATATCATATGATCTTAAAAAGAAGCATATATTTGGTTAGAGGTTTGAACCATTCATCATACATCATTTTTCTTGTTTGGAAAAAAATAAAAAGACAGTTTCTAAAAAACTATCTTCAGTATAATCATTTTTGAAAATTTTGCAAGAGATTTAAAGAGTATTTATAGAAGTAAATACTTTTCTCAAAAGTACATCTTTGTCCCCTTCTAAATTATCATCTTGCTCAGTTGCTTTTTGAACTAGTATATCAATTTTATCTTGTTTTAGACATCTACTCAAAATAATGAGTAGCTCTTCTCTAGTAATAGGCATATTTATTCTTTTAGTCCCCCTATCATCTTGCTTAATGATTCCCTTACTTTTCAAAAGAGTATAAGCATTGTCTATATTGATAGTCTGTGGGGCTTCTGTGCTAAGCATTCTTGCAACAACAATCACAGTTTGTCCTCTGGTTAAGGTTTTAGAAAGTCAAAATTTTCCATCAGAGAAACCTTTCATTAATCCATAATTACAAAGTTTTCTAATTGATGTTTTATGTTCTTCATTATTTAACTCTTGCAAATCTTGAAAATTACAATCTTCTGAAATTCAAGCTTGCTTATTATCTTGATGCAGATTATCAAACAACCTTACAATCATCAAACCTGCCTCAAATCTAGTTATATCCTTTTTAAACTGTTGTTTTTCAGGAGATAAAGTAGTTATTCATTTTTGATAAAGTTTAGTAGCAGATACTAAAGCTTCAGTTTCAATATTTACCACCTGTTTACCATGTGACATTTTAATAATTCAAGCATTAGCAATCCCTCAAAATAATGTTGGAGAGATTAACAATGTAGAGAGTAGAGTATAGGCTAGAAAGCCTATTCAGCCCTTTTTCATTAGCAAAAATTAATATGTAAATTTTAAATTGCCCTTTTATTATAGACCTTGCAAAAAGAAAAAAAGACTGCTTAAAGCAATCTTTTTTAATAATTCCTAATATTTAATCTTGTTTGGTTTCATCTTTTTTTGGATCTGCTACTTCTTCTACCTTTGGAGTATTTTTTCCTCCTTTCTTTCTACCTCTAGTTTCAACTTTTTTCTCATCTTCATTTTCAATTTCTACTGTCTCTTCTTTTTTGGGACAAAGTAGTTTTAAATAATTCCAATTTGCAAATACAAAATGCAAAACACTAGCTGCAAAAAACACTAAAAGAGTTGTTCACAAAATTGGAATAAGAGCAAGAAATAATTTTACCAGGTAAGAAATAATAAGGAATGATGCTTTAACACTAAAGCCAAACAAGGCTATTATAGTTGGTGATAGAATAAGTAAAGTTCAAAAACTAAGAATAAAAAGAACTAGCATGATAGCAGTAATTCTTCCTCTTTCCTTAGGTTCAAGTTTTTCTAAATAATCTTTTTTGAAAAGTAGAGAACTCATAATAATATGTTTTTATGAATAAAAATACAAACTTTTAATAGACAAAGGGGTTTTGCTTAATCCTAATCAAAAAGCTTAAATAATCTATTAAAACCCTAGAAATTTAAATCCTTAGTTTAGTCAATGGCAAATATATCAAATACCTTAAATTTTGAAGCAGTACAAATTAAAAATTCACTTATTGATAAATTAGCAAATGAAACAAAGATCAATGAATTTATTAGAGAATATTTTAGGGTCTCAGAAAGAAGAATTTTTGATGTATATGAAGGGTTAGTGAATTTCTTTCTTAAAGCAGATGAATTGGGTAAATTTAAAGAAGATTTTAAGGTTTTTGTAGAAGAAGATAGTGGTTTTTTGTTAGATAAGATTTTTTCTGGTTATGCTATTGATGAGTATAAACTCCAAGAGCTTCTTTTTGATAAGATGAATTTAAAAAAGGATAAATTTTGACACAAAGGAGTATATATTTTTACTAGATCAATTTTTCAACACTGAGTTGCAGAAAATTTCTTTGAAACTCTTAAAGAACTTAATGGAAATTGGAGGGATTGATATTATGGGTCTCTCATTACTACAATGAGAAAAATGATTGGTTCATCAGTAGTGAATTTGATTAAAGATGAAGTAGTAAAAGAATTGATTGCTCAAACAGAATGATCTTCAAAAAAAGATGTTGAAGAGAATTATTCTGTTATTATTGAGTGAATGGTCAATAAAAGAATAATTGAAAGAAATTATGGGACTATAGTGACTAAAATGGTGGAGTATTTTAAATCCAAAAATATTAAACTAGATTTGTTATTCAAAGAATATCAAAATTTCTTTGATATGATTTTCAATACTAATTTCCTACATATTATTCAACAACAGTATCAAGAAAGACAAAAAAACAACCCATTAACAAAATCTTTTGTCAAAATCATTGAAAATAAGCATAATCTTCTTTTTAATAATAAGAATAAGCTTGTTGTTCAAAAAGAACTTTCAAAAATAATACCAGAAAAATATGCAAAAAATTATATTGCTCTAGCTCAGAAATCTTCTGTCTTATTTAAGCAACAAGTTGCAGCAGATGTGGTATATGAAATGATTTTGTGAGATTTAAAACTTTGTAAAGAAGAATATCTTCGTATTAAAAATAAAGAAATTGGAGGAAAAGAAATTGCTTCTAGAATTCTTGATCTTAAGACTAAGAATATTTTCTATAACTCTCTCAATCATTTACTTAATGGTTATGATAAGGAAGAAAAAAGTACCAAAATTAAAGCACTTATTAAAGATATTGATAGTTCTTATGATATAAATTCATTTTTTGATGATCTTTTCTTGAAAATTACAAAATTTGAAGAAATGATGCCTTTTTGGTGATTTGATGATGTATTAATAGCTAAATCAATCAAAGAAGTAGTTTCAGATATTTTCCTTTCTAAAGAAGAAAAACTAGAGAAAATTATTGAGGTAATGGAGCATAATTATGCAATTATTGTAGAAATTGGGAAGTTATATAACAATCAAAATGCTTTCAAATCAATTTTGAGACAAAAACAAGAAGAGATTTTGAAGCACCAACAAACACTTATCCTTGATTATCTTCTGAAAACAAAGGAAACCCTTACTGCAAAAGTTTATAAACAAAAAAATAGTATTGGAATTACTAAAGCAGGTGGAGACTTTATGTGAGATTCAACCATTTGTCAATTAAGTTTGTATGATTACTTGCTTTGAATAAAAGATTATGCAGTGCATTATGATCTTTCTCAATTAGCTAAAAAATCTTTATTTATTGATAAATTTTTCTCTCCACAAGGAGAAGAAGCAAGTCATCAACTTAAAAATTTTCTAAAGATTTGGTTATTAGCTAACAATATTTGACCTTATCTTCATATTGCCAAGATACATTTTAGAGAAAATGAGTATTTATGAGAGATTGAGAAGTTATATAATTTTTCTAACACTCTCAAACTTTATCAGAACATAGTAAAATTCAAAAATAGTCTTAATAACCTTGAAGAAAAATGACTTTCAAAAAAAGAGTCTAAAGTATCTGATGTTGTTTGTGCTGCTATTCAAACCAAGCTAAATACTTTCTCATTTTGGAAATGGTGGAAATTGCAAGATCACATAAATAGTATTAAAAAAGACCAAATTGCACAAAACTTGGTTCAAATGTTAGAATATACTAATATGCAAGAACATTTGAATCCTCTTTCAAAAGATTTTCTTTCATTTATTGAGAAAAATCAATTTTTAATTTCAGAAGTGGAAGAATTTGATGATTATTTGCAATCAAGCTCTGAAATTGATATGATTTATGGTATTTTCCATCTTATCAATACTCCAGGTGTTACAGTAGAAGCCCATAATGATTATGTATTAGTTTATTTTAGAAATAAAATTTTTGTATTCTTTTCAACTCCAAACTTTACAACATTTAATAATATTTCTCTTTATTTGGAGTCAAAAAAAGAATATGAACATGTATTTATTTATACTCATGTAAACTTTTATCTTTATCTAACTTCTATATTTAGAAAAAATATTAATGTGAAAGGTATGCAACAAAACTTTAAACAATTGTTGTTGCTTTCTTTCTATGATGATGACATCTCAGATATTACTATTTTTGGTGATAAAGATGTTAATATTTGTTATTTCTTAGTGAGAAAAAAAGGTAAATATCAAATGTTGTGATTTAAGAAAGTTGATTTTGTGCAAACTGTATTTTCTTTTTCAGTCATGGATGCTGTAATTGAAAATATTATTTCATTAAATGGAGCTATTACATCTGAGAAACAATCAGATACTTCAATTAAATTTGGTGGAATTAATTACAGAATTGGTGTGATGAAAGATGGTAATAGAATAGGTATTGTAATGAGAAAGGCACAGAATGCTTGATTGGATGTTAATGTTAAAAGATTTATGGATGAAAATGCTTTAGTGTACCAAAATAAGATTCTGCCTTACAAGAAAGAATGATTTTCTTTATATGATACTTATGATGAAGATGATGTTAAGGTTATGCTAGATTATGTATCTCAAACCTCATGAATGATTATTATTTCAGGATCAACTGGTTCTGGTAAATCTGTATCAATGAGAAACTTCCTTAATCATGTATTTGAAAGCACCTTAAAAAATAATTATTGGAAAAAAATTGCAACATTTGAAGATCCAATTGAAGCTGGAAATCCAAACTTTATGCAGTTTGAATTTAAGAAAGATGAGCTTCCAAGTGCAGTACTTGGTATTAAGAGAGCCGATCTTGATGTTGCTTTAGTTGGAGAAATCAGAGATTATTCAATGATTGCTGGAATGCTTGAAGCTTCAGATGTAATTGCTACAAAAACAACAATGCACTCCCCAACAGTTTGATCTGCTTTGTTCCTTTTGAAAAAATGGGCTACTGCAGGTAAAGTTGATTTGGTTGATATTATCTATGCTATTAAGATTCTTATGGCTCAAAAACTTTCTTTTTATATGAAAGAAAAATATCAATCTCCAGAACAACAAGAATATCAAATCAGTTTAGGAAATATCATACCAGTGATTACTTGAAGTGTTGAAGAAAAAGAATTATTAACAGAACTTAATTTTCTTACCAGAGGTACACTTGGAAAGGACATCAATTATAATCAACTCAAAGAAATCTATTTACAAGATGAAAACAATGTAACTCAATTTCAAAGAGATATTTTGAAAACAGAAGAGTTATCTATTTATCTTTTTAAGCAACTGATAAAAAAATGAACTTTGAAATATACCATCAAAGATGCTGTTGCTAGAAGAAAGGTGTATTATGAAATGATTGATAGAGTAAAAATGAAACTTGAATTTAATTTGATGTATTCAGTTCTTACTTGAGAAAATATTATTGGTAGACCAATCAGAGAAGATGAAGCAGATATTAATAAGCTTATGATTAAACTATTGAAAAAAACTAGAGAACAAAGAGCTTTGGAAGACTTTTTGAAAGGATATTTAGATTGGAATAATCTTTCTCAATACTCAAAAGAGTATTTTATACTTGTTTTGCATAGAATGTTTGAGAAAAATAACATTAGGTCTTATCAAGATATAGATAATTTTATCACAAAATTAGAAAATAAAGAAAATATTTTGTAATGAATCAATCATAAAGATATATTTTAATCTTTTATTTGTAATTGAAATGTTCTTTGATTTTAAAAAATCATTTCTTAAGACAATATTCTTAACAATGCTTTCATTGATGAGTCTTGGAAGTTTAAATTCAGTATTTGCTGGTTATGTACAAAATGGTATTTTTGTTGGAGATAACACTAAGCCTTATGTAAGAAATGCTCAATATGCTCCAGCTTCAAGTCTCTTTAAATCTATTAAAGGGAAAAATACAGATAAGGCTTTTGCTCAAAAGTATGGAAAAACAATGATGTGAATTATTGATGGATTTCTCAATACACAGAAAAACATGAGTGGAGAAAAAAGACAAATGCTTAATATATTGTCAAACATTTTAAAGGATCATTATGATGAATATGGAACTGAAAAAGTAAGTTATAGCAAACCAACTGTTTCAAATACTTATACTAGTCCAAAAACATCTAATACTGGATTTACTCCAAGTAAAGACTATGATAGTAGTAATAATCTAGATAATGGATTTGATGATTTCTTTGATTCTCCATCAACTTCAAGTTCAAGTTCTAGTTCAAGTTCTAATAATAATTTTGGTGGTGGAAATAGCAGAGTTTCTTCTTCTAACTCAAGTTCTTATTCAATAGATCAACTCATTAAAGATACTTGAGTTACTACTTCTGTAGCTAAGAAATGGCTAGAGTGAAATTATAAAGCTAGATGTGCTTTTGGGGATTGTTGAGTTTTAACAAGATCAAATTTTTCACGAGAAATTAAAGTTGCAAAATATCTAAAAAACAATATTGGAATTAGAGAATCAGACTCTGATGATGCAAAAATAGTGAAAATTTATAATTACATTAACCAACATGCTGAGGGTAAAGCTATTCCATTTCCTTATGCTCGAGGATCACCAGAACTTGACCAATGGTTAGCAGAGCATCCAGAAGTTAGAGATGGAGATAGAGTACTTGAAACATGGAATGGTTCTTGTGCTACTCTCAGTAGCCTTTATGCTGAATTCTTGCATTTAGCTGGGGTTGATGCAAACATTTACTATGTTGGAGGAATGGCTTCTAATGGACAAGGAGGGCATGGTTTCTTGGAAATTAATGGTAGATATTCTGATGTAACTAATCGATGATCAACAAATAATCCATTCTCTTGACCATCTCTTGAAATTAGACCTGATTCTATCTCAAGACATAATGTTTAAACCCAAACAAAAGATAATGAAAAAAAGAGAGTTCTTATTGCTCTCTTTTTTATTTTTAGAAAGGTAGATCATCATTGTTGTTCAATATATCATCCAATAAGCTTCCAACTGATTCTGTAAATGTTTCAGATGGTGTTTCTTTGGTTTCTATGAATGTGTTATTTTGACTTGGAACTCTTGTTTCTGTAAAACTTTCATTGGTTGCTTGCATAGGAGCTTTACTTACTACCACATTAACACTATCCACAAAGATTGTCATAAAGATTCAAGTATTATTTGGTTGTGGATTAATAGGTGCTTGGAAAGATGCTCATCAAGAAACCATCACAATATCTCATTTCTGTATAGATTTTGCTAAATCTTCTCATTTAAATAAATCCTTTAACATAAAGAAACATTTAATGGAATTGATAATTCATTTAGCAGGATTTGAATAATCCTTGATTTTAAAGCTGAAATAGCTATTTCAATTTTGTGATTTAGAGACAATATTACTTATCTCCAACACTTCTCAAACAATTTGAACCTTCATACTAAATAAATTTTTTTATATAAATCCATTATTTTTACTTTCTTTTTAAGAGTATAATTATTTTTTTTATTTTTGCAAGTTTTAATACAATTTTTTCCCTTTTAGATTCAAGAAAACATGTGACCTCTCCAAACCTACTTTATCTGTTTTCATATTGTTTCAAGAAGTTAATATTGTTGAAAGACAATAAGGATATTTAATGCGCAAAGTCATAATATTTTTTTTAAGATTATTAGGGTTTATTTTTTTCATTTCTTTGGTTTCCATAAGATATTTTGAAGTTCAAAAGTTAACCAAAGCATGCTCTTGATATAAACAACTTTCAACAGCTTCATTTCTTAATATTCTTAATATAAGATCATTAGAAAATAAAAGTTGTTGTCCTTCATTGTTGATTGGGAATATAAATTTGTCAAATTCTTTTTGAATATCAGCTTCTTTCATGATGGAAAGCCAATAATGTATAGATTTCAAGAAATAGCTATCAATACCTTTAAGAGTTAAATTCTTTTCATCAAAAACATAGGCATCTCAATTATTATCCCAAACATACCATTTGCCATGAACTTTTAGTTTATACCTTAGAAAAGCATTTGAAATATCTAATTCTTCAATCTCTTTATGTGTGGTTAAAATGGTCTTGCTATTTCTTTCATTAAAGATAAAGTGAATATTTTCACCATTCAAAAGAAACAAAGTTTTAATTTGTGGTAATTTATCTGTTATCTTTGTTTCCCAAACTTCTTTTTTTTCAATAATTACTCAATTTTTATCAATAATTACTCCATAAAAAAGATAACTATTTTTATCTAAATCATACTCTAAAAGTATTCAATAGATAGTATCATTCATAGTGGTATGATCTACTAAAATTCCATTACTCATTACCCATAATCCATTCTTTTTTAAAAAGAACATGTTTCTTTTAGTTCACATATTTTGCAAAACATATCAATTTTTAGATTGAGAATAAGCCTCCAAAGCAGTGATATTGTGATCTAGATAAAAATTTTTAGTATCAATATAAAGGTTAAATGACTTCACCTCTATAGTTCTTACATTTTGATTTTGATTTTTCCCAGCAGAACAAAGCCTCAACCAAGCTCATCTTGTATTAGGGTATGCATTGACAAATTCTGCAACTCAATCCTTAACTTGAAAAATACTAGCTCAGAGAGTTCCTATATCTTCATCAATAATATTAACAACATCATAATGTAGATATAATTGATTTATTAATTCTTGAGAAAGCTTAATCTTCCCTCCACTTTCAGTAAAAATGAAAACATCTTTCTTCTCACTGTTTTTATCAATAATCAACCCTGTTTCCCCCTGTGGTTTGGTTAAAAATATCTTATCATCAAAAGAAATTGTCTCTTCAACAAACTCAAAATCTCAATTATTTTTCAATTTACAAGCATATAAAATGAAATTTAATTCCCCCAACCAAGTGATAATGAATTTTTCTTGTAAACTAGATAAATTTTCAAAAAAACTCCACAATCTTTGTCTTTTACCCGGATACATAGACTCATTAATTTTTCCCAAAAGTCTTTTATCAAACAAAGTTCATTCAAATTGTTTAACAAGTTTTCAATATTTAAACAATTTAACCTTATCTACACTAAGTTTCTCTCCCATGTTTACATTGGCTTCAATAAAAAAATCTTTTAAAGATAAACTATAAAACATAGGAGAAACTGTAAGTTCCTCCCATTTCTCTTTAGGATTTGTTACATTTTCAATGAGATTAAAATGAGGCTTAAATTTGGTTGAGTTAAATCATTTGAGATGATAGGTGATTTTCTCATTTTCAAACATAAAGCCATGATATTGAATAGCTCTAGCCAACTCAAATCATAGAGCTTTTAGATCTTGTCTCCAAATTGATTTTACTTTTCCAACTGTTCTTTCCCAATTTGAACTTTCTAGTTTTTGAATATACATTATGTTTAAATGCTCTAAGAAATTAAATCTCTTTTTGTTTAGAATTCCATCATAATTAAAAAAGAGGAGAAGCTCTCCCCTTTTCAGATAAGAATTCTTTAATGTAGATCCTTATTCATCTCAGACAATAGGCTGAAATCCTTAGGAGCATCCACTGTTTCATTAGATATTTCTTGTCTTGCTGTATTAGTCAAAGCCAATTCTAATCCTTCTACAACTTTAAATGGAGCAAATTTTTCAACACCAAGTTTAACCATGAAGTCCATTTGTAATGCTTGATCATTTGATTCTTTAGTCAATGAACCCAATAGATTTAGCACAACATCTTTTGATTCAATTTTTCCATCAAAGCTAGTGTTAACTTTGTTAGCTCAAACTACATTCAAAGTAACAGTGACATCTTTAGTTTTAATGGTATAGTGTTCTTTATCCTCAGTTGCTGAGCTTGAAATCTCTACACTTTCTCAATTAATATCAAGAATGAGTTTTGGCATATTAATCTTAAAAGTATTTTCTCAGAATTTTACTAGATATGCTTCAAAAGACTTTACTTTAATTTTTTCTTTAAGTTGTTCTGGAGTTATTTTTTCATCATTCTTAGCATTAGCATCTTTAATAACCATTGGATCATAGTTTTTTTCAACAATTGTTTTCAATTCATTAATATTATCAGCTAATTGTTGAAAGAACAAATCTTCATTAAGCTTTAATTTATAGGCAGGTTGTTTATTGAATGTTGTTTCATTTCCATCTTGTGTGAGATATGAAATATTAGCAAATTTTGCAAGTACATTTATAATTTCAGAGGCTTGCGTTGTATTTTGTTGTGTAAGTGCAATTTTTATTGTATTAACAAGTTGGTTTCCTGCTTCTCCATCAACTTTCAACCACTTTCCAAAATAATTTTGAATTTGTGATTTAAAGACTTCTTTCTGAGCATTAATTACAACTAGATTTTTATTTGTCCCTTTAGCATTTGCATCAAGATTTACAAGTTGTACAAACAAATCTTTATCTTTCAAAACAACATTTGCTTCTGCTTTTGCTTGCAAATCAACACCTTCAGCCTCCTTTAACATGTCTATGTTAATTTTGTCTTGAGTTTTTACATTAAGTTCAGCTTGTACATTGGCTTTGAAATCATGTTCTTTATTATTAACACTGTCTGTTGCTAAAGAAATATTTCCATGTCCAATTTTTTGATGATTGAATTCAATATTTAGAGCTTGATTGTTTTTATTGGTTTGTTCTGCAAGTTTCAAACTCTGATTTGCAAGATCCAATAATTGTGCTTTAGTTTGAACATTGTAGGTTTCCATAGCAGCATTAAAATCCCCAATTGGAGAAGTTTTAGTACCACAACCAAAAAGCATAAGAGTAGATGCTAAACCAAAAGCTACTACTCAAGTTTTTTTAAGATTTAGTTTCATAATTTTAATTCATAAGAAGTTAAAAGAATATATTTCAGAATATTAAACCCTTATTTTAGGGAGATTGCTAATTGTTCAGGAGTAATATGAGCCAACCTCTTACCAGTTGCTAACATACCATAAGCCATTAGTTGCCCTAACAACCCCATTGACATTAACACATCATTCTTATTATAAACAATGAATTTATGTATAAGCCAGTAGTTCTTTTTAATAGCCCTTTCTTTAGTTTCTCATTCAGGCATTTTAATAATTCCTTGTATTGTTAAGATAGTGTTCATCAAATCATCTTTTCATCATTTCTTGATATTTTTTCCAAAATCAAAGTTAATCTTAGACAAGAAATCAAGTCAAAGTCTACCATATCAAGCTTGCATAAGCACTGCTAGAACATCAATAGAATTATTATCAAGTTGCTCCTTTATTTTTGATTGCATAATTTTATCTTGACTGAGATCTTCTGCTATTTTTTTGTTGTCAAAATTTAAAGTATTATGACCAGAAATAATCATATCTCCTCTAGTCCATTTTCTGATTTTTTCTTCAAAATTAAGAATATGATTTCCCCTTTCCTCACCAAAAGGTTTATTTGGATTTGGAGTTTCCAAAGGCTCATACATTATATCTCACTCTGCCATAACTTCAAAGAAGTTGCCAAATTCTTTATGTGAATATTTGTAAAGAACAACTGTCTTATAAGAAATCACTAAGAAATAAGAAAGAATAATATTTCCTGTGAATCAAATTGTCTCAAGATCAAATACTACAATTCCCTTATAATTTCTCCCATTAAAGTTAACTTCTTTAGTTTTAGGATTAAAGAGTTTATGGTAATATAGAAAATAATAAGAAAGTAATCATTTATGAACTCAATTTTCAAAGAAATCTTTTAGCACAGGTCAGTCTAAATTATATCAAACATTACATCTGATATTAGTATAAACATTGTCTTTTTTAGTTTCTCCATCTGCATCAATCCATTGGACTTTAGTGTTATACATTTTAACCTTTCAATAGAATTTATTTTCTTCAAATTTCTGATCAATGATTTTTGTAGTATTAACAAAATCTTTATTTTCATTAGTATTTTCAGCATTTCTTGCTAGTTTGAAATACTCATCTTTTGAAAGTTTGACTGAAATTTCCCCATCAGAGAAGAAGAAAATAACATCATCTCATTTTTCTTCATAATTAAAGAAAAGGAAAGTATTATTTGCATCAAGATTTTTCAAAGTATTGTGATACTTTTTCCAATCATCACCATCAAGGATTTTACTATACAAAAGCAATTTTTTCTTAAAATTTTTGAAGTATTTAATTTGGTCTTGTTGAATAAGAGTATCTTCGAAATCCTTTAAAGTTTTCTCCCCAAGAGTATGGTATTGCACCCTATTTATTCTTTCATCTCCATTCCAGTTAATATTGAGAGTGAAAGTACCAAGCCCTCTAAGTTTAGTAAAGAGTTGAGAACTCATCCCATAAACAGAACAAGCATATTCTCACTTTTCCCTTAAGTACAACAAAGCTTTACCTTTTTCAAACATATTTTTTCAAGAAATATAACCAAAGGTCTTGATGGTGTAAAACTTTTTATACAAATTTTCTTTCTTAAATTTTTGGAGATATTCATTGACAGCTCTAATAAGCAATTCAATTAAAATGGATTTTACTTTTTGAGAGAAATTCAAAGTAATTTTATCTGCTTTCTCTTTATCTTTACTTGGCAAATCATCAATTGAAAGAGTAGATCTATCAATATTTGGATTTTTTATAGCTCCTCCAACAATAGAAAGATTAAGTTGCAATTGTCTAAGATTTCTTAAATCACAATTCTTTGTATCCATTCAACAACTTTCAATGATATTTTTTACTGATATTAGGTTTGGTTTTTTTGCTAAAATCTCTTCTGCTTTGTTTTTTTGAATAAAAGCAGCAAGAATAATAGCAACCTCATCCATTGAAAGAGGGAGTAATGCCTTTTTAGCATGTAATCTTAAAGATTCAATGTTTTCTTGTTCTTGAATAAGATTTTTAAGCTCTTGAAATTCTGTTTTTTCTGGAATAATTTTTTCCATAACTTCTAATTTGGATGAACTATTCCCTGAAATATATTTTATTAAAGAGGTTACCCTCTGTACAGTTGGCACTTTATACTCTTTTTTGAGATGCTCCCAAACTGAATTATCCATAAAACCAATAGTCTCTAAATATTTTTGAATATTATGGTTTTTTTCAACATTATTAAGAGGGTGTGGCTCTGGCAATAATTGATAAGCTCTAGCAACTTCATTCATCTCCTCATTAAAAATATCTTCATTATAGATTTCTTCAAAGGGAATGGTTGCCTCTTCTATTTCAACAAATTCAGTTGCTATTTTATCTCATAACAATTTGTCAATTTGTGTTTGCAACTTTAACAGAATAAATCCAGCTCTATGGTTAATTAAAGAAATATAATTTTTTTGTAGTTCAGCATTAGTTAAAATAATGTTTTTTTTCTCTTTCCAAAAATCTAACAAGCTTGAGCTTTGATTTGAAAAATCTAAGAGAGAAATAAGGCTTTCTTTATTAAATGATGCTTGATCTGCATCCATATCAAAAGATGGCATTGCACTCAAAAAATCATTTCAAAATAAGCTATTTTCTCTTAAATTACTTTTCTTTGCTTTCTTTATCTTTGAAAATTTCAAAGGAGAAATGTAATTTTTCTTATAGGTACTAAGTGCTTTTTTCTTTGTTTTTGTATTTAAAAGTTCCTTAAAGAAAGAGCCTCAATTATGTTTATAAATACAAAGTAAATCATCAAAAACATAATTCTCCAAATAATGCTCTCCCAAAAAATGTGTTAAACTATTTGAATAAAAAAGTACTTCAAGAGCCTTTTTGTCTTGGTATTTTGAAGTAATAAAATCATAAAAAGTTTTCCACTCTTTTCTTTCTCAAATAAGGTGTTGAGGGTTAATAAAGCCTTTCATGGCTAGACCATGTTGGATATATTCATGGCTTGTTTCTTCTTCAACAGAAACAACCTCTTCCTCTTTAGTCAATAATTCATTATTTTCTTCTTGCTCCTCTGCAATGATTGCCTTGATTTCAGACTCATAACCATCTGAAACTTCTAGTCCTTCATTTCTTTGAGCTGTTTCAATATCAAAACTTTTGATTTTTTCTTCCTCAAAATCAACTTCATCTGAAGTTTCTTCTTGAGTAAATGTTGAAGTAATCTCTAAATCTAGCAACTCTTCTTCTCTCTCCATTCCATTATCCATTTCAAATTAAAACTAATTTTCTCTTCTTTTTGTCCAATGCACCCAAACAGCTAATATACTTCAGTACCAGAGAGCTATAAGGAACTTTAATATCAAAACCTTCTTCTTAGATGGTGAAAATGTTTTTTTCTTTACAACTTCTCTTTTTTCATTTGCAACATTAAGATTCTTAATTTTAGCAATTTCTTCTTTTGGAGTTTGTATCTCTCTTTCTTTTACCTTAGCATCATCCAACCATTGCTTTTCCCCTGGGTTAGCTTTAAGATATAATTCAAGAAATCAAGCTTTAAAACTTTTGAGAATTTGATCTGACTGAGTAGTATTGAAACTTGGAAAATTATTTACTATCCTATCTAATTCCTCTTGATTAAGATTAAGAGCATCTAAAGATTTAACATAAAACTTCTTTTCATCTTGAACATATAACAATAGGCAATCTATTCCCTTATTTTTCCCTAGAACTGAATAGTAAATTTCATCAAAGACATTGTTTTCTCTAGATTGTACAATTGCAACTGCAATCTTAACTCCAAATCTATCCTCAATTCTGGTAAGATGTTCCTCCCATTGATTAGCTTCAGTGTTTCTAATGAGGTGTTGAAAATCATTAAAGTGTCAAGAAAGTTTTAAATTCATGACTGTTGTATATTTAAGATTTTGTGAAGCTATTTTATAAGCTTTTTCTAATTTTCAATTAAGAAAATCCTCTGACCAATAAGCTCACTTATTATCTTTGTAAAAGATTTTCCCATCTATTGTTATTTTTTCAATAAATGTTGAGGTGTCAACTCCATTTCTCACTCATTCCATAACAACTGGTTCAGTGAGGTTATTAGCATATCCAATTCAAAAAAATAAGATTGGAATTGCAAATAAACTCACTCAAAACAAGGTTTTAATAAGATTATTTCTTTTCATTTTTTCCATTTTCATTAAGAATTAAATTATATCATGGCTATTCATAGGTCTAATTTCAAAGATTCTATCAATTTGAATGTCTTTGATTTTATGAAGCTTGAGAACTCTATCAAGTAAATCCTTTGCAAATCATTCTCTTGTCTCTGTTCTTGAATTGTGGAAGAAACTTAAAGTTCAATTAGTGAGATCAAGAAATTCTTTTTCCTCTTCTGTTGGAGTGAAATCTAAAATTCTTCCATAGTTTCCACTCTTCTTAATTTGATCAAAGATAATTACATACTTTTTCATATTGTTTTATATAATTTTGAATTAAAAACAACTTCTTATTTAGAGTATAATCATTTTTATAAAAAAAGCAAATTAAAAAAAGAGATTTTTTTTCAAATCTCCTTTCAATGTAGAACCTTACAAATCTTTTGCATGTAGTAGAAAGAAATTAAGGTTTTAATTATTACTCAGTTTCTTTTTCAAGGTTAGTTTCCTTTGGAGAAAGCTTAATGAATCTTGATCCCACCAAAACTGTTTCAGTTCTGTTAACTTCCTTACCATCAACAGTAACCTTGTTTGTCTTGTTATCCATTTTTCCTTCAATGTATACAAGATTTCCTTTCTTGAGAAGTTCAACAGCATTTTTAGCTTGATCTGCCCACAAAGTAATATTGTGATAAATTGCCTTCTCTACATTTTGGTTGTCTTTCTTATACTTCCAATTTGTAGCAAGTACTAGTGTTGTGACTGCTTGAGAGTCCCCTTTTGTTTGATAAATCACAAGGTCTTTTACAACCCTTCCAATTAGTTCAAATCTGTTTACCATGTTTCCATTATGCAAAAATATAAAATCTTTTTTACAATTGAAAATATATTGATTTTGAATAAAAAAGCAAATCTTTTTTTAAATTTTTGAAAACAAGACTTAAAAAAGGTATTTATTTTTCAATTTTTGAAAGAGTTTTTCAAAGTTTATTCACCAATAGTGTTTGATTTTTAATCAAAAGGAAATCAAATCCCTTCAAACTAAATAGCACAATTTGAGGAACAGTTTTTATGTGGATTGAGGAATAAATGTATTCTTCAATATTCAAACCTTCTAAATTCTTCCAAAACTTAAATGAAGCTATAATTACTGGAGACATAGAGAATGATCATCAAGTGCTGAATGCTACAACCTCATCACTTTGAACTTGTTTTAAACAATGTTCCAACTTAAATGCATCAATATCTTGCAGTTGTCTTTTGTTGGTATTTGTATCAATTAAAATTCTATAGTCTTTTTTTCTATATCTAATGCAAGGAGTATCTCCATAGGAAGAATGAAATTGGAGCTTTCTTGATTTGTCTTCTCTCCCTTTATTAAATTCAACAATCTTATCAATCATTACCACTCTGTCATTTGATTGTTTAATATATTTGTCTAAATGGTTAACAGTACCACTCTTCTGCAATTTGAAAAAATCTTCTGGGTTTTTTAGTTCCACATAATATGGAACATTAGAAGTTTTTTTCATTAAAATATATAAATTTATTGCCTTGATTTAAATAATGATTGTTATCATATTCCCATTTTCAAGGGAAAAGTTTCAAAGCTTTGTTATCTCAATTTGAAATACTTAATTTAAGATTTTCAAAATGAAAACTATCCTTGCTAATAATAAGTTTCTTTGCTTGCATTTCCCATTTAATTGGGGAATCCTTGTGCTTTAGATATACTCATTTTTGTTTTAACAAAGCCAAAACCTTAGCTTTATTGAAATCTCTAATATCTCAATCTATCTCAATTTGTTGAAAATTCCAAAAACAATTAAGTTTGTCTTTAAAAAATAGGGTTATAGACAAAGAAAACCCATCTTGAAATTCAATAAAAAAAGTTGTAGCCTTCTCCTCTCAAAAATCCCATCAATTATTCTGGACATCTTCTACATCATCATATCTTTTTTGAAAGCTTTCCTTAATGATATTTAGAAATTTTTCTATGACATATTCATTAGTTGAAATATCAGTTTTAATCTTAGGCAAAAACATTCCAAAAAAATATTTTTAAATAAAAATAGGCTATATTTTTAAAATATAGGTTAAGAAAAACAAAAAAATTAGCTTAAAGCTAATTCTTTTATCATTTAATAAGATTTTTTAAGACAAAAGCATATAAGCAATAGCATCCTTAAAAATCATATTATGAATTTCTTGTTCTGTAGCATTTTTATGCTCTTGTTTTAATTTTTCAACTAACATCATATAGATTTTTGCATATTCTTCTGGGATAGATACTTTAATTTCCATGGTTCTTTAAAAGAAAAAATAAAATTAATTGCAATATAATTGTCATTCTTTTGACATCCTACAAGTTTGATCTATACTACTAACAATTTCATTATATAATTTAGAAGCTTGTTTGATATCTTGCTCTGTTGAGTTTCAATTTGGAATAACATATTTAATAGGGAAATAATAAACAGTGAATCATTGATTTACATTGTTTTCCAAAATTTTCCCAACTCAATTATCCAAATATTGTTTCATGGTACTTCCAGGTATAAAGACCTTTTGTTTCAAAACAAAATAGATATTTTTGTATACATCAACTTTAGTTTCTGATTGTGGTGAGAAAATGTTTCCTTCTGGAGTAAATATCAACAATCATTTAATAAGAGATTGTAGATATTCAGCTGTTATATTTTGTTTCCAAATTATGTTTTTAGGATTATGAGGTTCTATCAAGATCATTGGATGTTCCTCTTGTGTTGAAGTATTCATAACAACTTCATTGGGTTTAACTGTTCCTCAATCATACAAATATAAGTTTCTTGATTTCTGATTGATTTTTGTATTAAATCTCATAAGCAATCCAGTAGCTGCAACCATTGCTATTGCAACAAATAGAAACATTTTTATTGAAGAGGTTCACATTATGCAGCAAATGAAATAATAAAAGTAAGTATTCCACCTATGGCAATTATTGCTATTTCTCTTTCATTAAAAAAAATCTGTTGAATTTTTTGTGAAAGCAAACCAGAAGATTTGACTGTTGTAGTGGCAATAATAGGGAATAAAACACACATAGCACTATAAACAAAAGGATTAATTTCATCAAAAAATTGAAAATACAAAATATTCATTACTCCAGTAAGAGCAATAAAATAAATTGTCAAATTAAAAAAACCACTTACCTTTTCACTATAATTTCAAGTTACAAATTTCTTGATACCATTATACATTTTCCCAATTCTTCAAGTATTATCACTTGCTGATTGGTCAATGGCTTTCAGAATTTCTTGAACATTCACTGAACTCATTTTTTCAAAAATTAACAATTAAATCCTTTTTTTCTCTTTTTGATAGACAGAAAAGCAAATCTATTAAAAGCATAAATGTTTTAATTTCTTTCTTCAAAATGTTTACAACAGCAAGCATAAAAGCAACACAACTTTTATATATTATCTGATTAGTTAGTTTCTTGGGATTTACTATAATTCTTTTAAACTTTTTCAATATCAAAAAATGAAGCAATATAGTAGATACTATGCAAAATTATATAGTCAATAATCTTACAACAAAAAGTTCAGAGCAATTTATAGATATTTTTAAGCAAATTAAGAATTTTAGTGATACAGAATTTCCAATTGATACCAAAGTAGCAGTATATCACTATTGAAATACTGCTCATAAATATATCAAAAATAATCAAATCCAAGATGAAGCCTTAGAACAGATATTGGATTATGGGAAAACTTATAAAATGGTATTATTTACCACACAACCAACTACTCTTGAAGAATATCCTTGAGTTCAAGACATGCTCTTTTATTCAAATAAAGGAATTTATGCTGGAGTAGCATCTAATCATATGTTGTATCCACAACAATTACCATTAGAAGTAAGTTGAAAATTAGTATCTGGGTTTTGAATTTGACCTTTCTCTCAAAAAGATATTTCTAAACTAAAAAAAATATTTATGCAAGGGTCTTTAGTACCAATTTGACATACTTGAAATAAATTCATTATTATTTTCCCAATAGGAGATGAACAATACCATTCTTTAAGTACTACTACTGTAAGGCTTAATCCAATGGAAATTGAAATTTCAAAACCAAAAGAAGATGGAGAGTCTGCTATTATCCCAAAAGTCTATAACTATAAGTGAAAGAAAATTTATTTAGCTAATGCTTGAAAAAAGATATGGAAAAAGCCTAAAGTGTTGACAGATCATATGCAAGAATATGTAGAAACTATTGAGCATTGAAAAATAAACTATATGCTTTTGATGTCAGTTGTCTCAAAAAATAAAATTGAATATTGGTTACTTCTTGATAAATGAACTTGTGATACTTGATATACCTTTGAAGAGATTGAGTGAGGTGGAATTTGCAAATCTTAAACATAATTAAAATAAAAAACTAGAGAAAGTCCTCTAGTTTTTTTATTTTGTGTTACCAATCAAAACATTCATACCATCTCCTTGAGAAAAAGACAACAAAATATTACCAATAATTGTAGCCGTCATAGCTAACATTAGAGCAAACATATATTGCCCTTTTGCAGTTTCATGCTCTTTAGTAAATAATTTCATAGCCACAGTATTTTTATATTTCTCAATCTTCTTATATACTAAACCTAGATTAAACTCTCCAGCACCAGAAATTGAAGTCTTATAAGAAGTTAATATATCTTCAATCACATTAATAAAACCATCAGTAAGACAGAAACTTTTTCAAACTGGCATTGAAGAAAATTGAAAATAGAATTGAAAAACATAAGAGAAGTCAGAAGCAAATTTATCATTCACAAATCATCTTTTCAGTGCTTCAAGATTATTTTTAGCCATAAAATCTCCAAAATTCACATATTGATAAGATCATGTATCAACTCCAACTTCTAATAATTTGATATTTTTTAATACAACTGTACAAAATCAAAGTTCATTTGCCACTTTATCAATCAATCTAACATTATATTTTGCATTATATAAGAAATAAGATTTAATAATAGCAGAAGAAAAATCCCACAGAAACCAACAAAAAGCAAGAGTAAAGAATATTCATAGCCAAAAGGTAATATATTCAAAATGTCCCCAATGACCTAATCCTCAGAATATAGTTACTCCATATTGATCTAACATATTTAGAGAATTTGCAGTTCTTACTTTCAAAAGATCTTTCATTTGTTGCATAAGCATTGGGAATACAATCAATTGAGATAGCAAAGTCATAGCAAAAAACTGTACCATATTTGATGCCATACCATCAACTCCTCACAAAGCTTTTCTGACTGTTTCTTCATAGTGATTTAACATAGTATTTGCCTCTTTTGCAATAACTATGTTGTGCAAAACTTTATTAAGATCTACTCTTTCAAAGATAAAGTTAAATTTCTTATATTCTTCTGTTAAAAATCTATCAATCACTGGTATATTATCAATATATGCTATTTTTTTATACACAGGATACCTACCATTATCCATAGCTGATAATCATTTATTCAGAGAATATCATGGCTTAAATTGATTGTTCACTAAGATAATCTCTAATTTATCAACAAATTCATTGAATTTTAATAATTTCATATTTTTGTTGGCTTTCACTTTTTTCAAAAAAGTAGCCAAATCTAAAGGATTGAAGCTTAAATGTCTGATTGGTTTTGAAATGCTTTCTTGTATAACTTGTTGAAAAGAACTTTCTTTTGTTTCTTTTTTCTTAAAAAAATTGAACATGATAGTTTCTTCTTATAAAAATATGAAATTAGATTCCTTTTTTGATAGATAGTTCAGATTTTAGGAAAACTATTTATTGAAACTGTTCTGATTTTTTCTTAGCTATTAAAAGGGAAGATTTTTAACTTTTAAATCTATTTTCATGCAAGAAAAAGAAAGAGGAAGAGCTGGCAATTGATTAGCTATTGGTTGTTGGAGTATGTTTTGACTTCTAATTATTGTTGGTGTTATTGGTATTTGATTCTTTCATTCTAAAAAAAATACCATTGTTGTAGAACAATGAAATCAGAAGAATGAACAAAACAATATTATTAATAAAGATACTCTTACTGATGGAGATCTTCCTTTAAATAAATTTATGGAAAAATCAGATGAGAACACTATTGCTTATGTAGAAGGTGATTTTGGAAAAGAATATACACCTTGATGGTCTGCATGAGATGGATTTATTAAACAATATGACAAAGAATGAGTTGCTAAAAAGAAAAAAGAATTGATGGATGAACTTAAAAAAAAGCACCCTAACATTACAGATGAAGAGGCAGAATTACTTATTTGAGATATTAATATTTGGGGTTGGAAGAGTGTTCAAATTGATGAAAATGGAATTTTAAAATATTGAAGTAAATACTTTACTAATGTAAAAGATTTAAGAGCAGAATTTGAAAAAAGAACATGAACAGATGCTTTTACTCTTATTCCAAAAGATAAAGATTGATTCATCATTCCAATGAATCAAGATGATTATGGTTATGATTTAGTAGAAACTAAAACAGAACTAGATGAAAAATTAGCAAAAAGTGGAGATGAAGATATTCAATCTTTAGAATATGAAGTACAACAACATGGAGGAGAAATTTATGTACCTCAACCTTTAAAAAATCTTCAAGATAAAAATAATACTCAAAGAGATGTTTATTTTTATCAAGCAATCAATAATATAAACAATGTAATACAAAACATTATTGAATTGAATAATAATATTTTGAATGAAAAAGATAAGGAAGATCTAAGTAAAATTAAATATACTTTTGCAAAACATGGTAATTTGTATAGAGCTTATTTGGTAAATATGTCAGCAGGACTAGCAGAAAAAATGTGAATTTCTAATTTTGATATGTTGTTCTATTATGCTGATAAAGCAAACAATAAAGCCACTATGAAAGAACAAGCTATATTCTGATCTTTCTGAAATAAAAAAGAAAGTAGCTATTATACTAAAACCACACCAAATGATAATAACTACAACACTGAAAAAGAATTTGCTTTTTCTTATGATGATGCAGAATCAGAAGAAGCAAAAAAAATTGCTGATTTTGCTCTCAAAGTAAGAGTGACTACTTTCCCAACTCAACAAGCCAATAATATAACTGTTCATGCTTTGCCTGATGGAGAAATGAAATTTGCACAAGATACTTTAAGGTGCTACACTGTTTGGTCAGATGATGAAACACTACAAGCTAAGTTTGCTGAATGAAGACATTGTTTGGTATTCAATAGAGACAAAGATTTTCAAGGAGTAGTAAAAGAAAAGGATACAGCTATAAACAATTCACAATATAAAGATGAACCAAAGCTTATTGCTAAAACATGATATACAGAAAATAATAAACCTACTCTCTCAAAAGAACAACTAGCTCAAAATGAGAAAGTTGATAAACTTTATGACAAATATTATGCTGATGAAATAAAAGCAAGAGAAAAACAAAATATTGCTAATGAACTTGATACTGCTAAAAGTCAAGGATTCAATACCATTGAAGACTATGAAAATGCAAAAGAAAAAAATATTGAAAAAGAAAGAAATACTAATTATAAATATGATGAAGTATATGATCACTGAAAATTCTTTTCAGTAGAAGATACTAGTAATGAAAGATTTTTGCCAACCTACAACAGACAAAATTAATTTTTATTTACAAAAGTGTTATACTTAATGGTTATTGAAATAGTTATCATTCTTGTTACCATTGCAATTTTAGGATTGCTTTTGCCTTACCAATGATATATTGCAGACTTTGATGTAGATAATAAGGGAATGATACAAAACAATTTGATTATTTATTGAAAAGATGACTTAAGATTATCATCTTATAACAACAGAAATAATAAAACAGTGAAAAATATATGGGAGCTTTGAGAAACACTCAATAATTTCAAATATATCTCTTGAGAAAAACCAACTAATTTTCTCCAATTAGATATTGAGAAAATGCAATGAGACTTTACTGTTTCTCTTTCTTCTCCATGTAAAGTTACTGGGATAGTATTTAAAGAAAATCAAGCATCTTATGATGTTCAATTCACACAATCTCTAAATAAATATACTATAGCTAACCCAAATAATACTTCTTGAGGTGGTAGTAGATCTTATGGGGATAGTAGGGAGACCCTATCTCTTACTGATGATGCCTTTAAAAACTCCTTTGAAGGAACAGAAGGACAAAATAAAGCTTTTTATTTCCATGCTAACAAAGAACTTCCTATCAGACAAATTACTTTTTCAAGCAAATGACAAGAAATTAAAGATAGAACAATTCTTATGTTCCTTGAACCAGTGGAAAAAGGGGGAAGTGTAGTAAAAAGAGATGAAAATTGATATGCCACTGCAGGTACTGCAAAATTATGAGAGGATGATGGTCTTGGATTTAAAGAAACTGCTAAAAATGTTTATTGAAAGAAAGATAAACTTGAACATAAAGAAGTAAGATACATTATTGCTACAGGTAGAGATACAAAACTTGCTTTAAGAAACTTTCTTGTGTCTAAATCATTGAAAACTTATTGAGCTACTACAGCTGAATCAAGAATAATTGTAAATCACATGTCCCCTTTGATGTTCTATATTAATGAATATCAAGATGTTGATGGTTGACCTAATTCTTGAGGTTTGCAAGCAGGAAAAGAAGAATAGATTTTTAATCTCTTAAAATATATATGAAAAAAATACAAGCAACTTTCATGCTTTTTGGAGTAATGTTCCTTGTTACTGGGACAGTTATGGCTCAAAATATTGAGTTTGAGATCACTCCAATAAATCAATCTTGAATAGTTCAAATTGATACTAGAACAAATTTGCCAACTAGTTCTCCAAATAAAGCTTTATTTGAAGTTTTAAATATAGATACAAAAAAAGCTCTCCCTAAAGAGTTTAGTGATGATAATTCAGATGAGAGTATTGCTAATTGGTTACATTTAATTAAAAATAATCTTTCTGAAGAAGAATTTAATAGATTTATCAATTTACAAAAGCAATCTAAGCATCAACAATTGGCAACTCTTTCAGAAAAAATTGGCTATGAAAAATAATCATAGCTTTTTTTCTTGCTTTTTTTAGAAAAGTTTATATAATGAAATTGTTCTGCTTTTTTTAATCTCTAACCAAAATACAAGCATGAAAACATTGGAAGAAGTAATTGATATTTATACTCTCTCAAACAATCTCACAGAGGAATTGCAAAAGTATAAAACTCAAGCAATGATTGAGATGTATATGAGAATGAAGAGTAAAATCCTCAAAGAAATTGAGGCAACTACTAAAAAAATGGATAAAGTAACAGAAGAAGCTAATACCTATATTGGAGGTGATGCTGAAACTGAAGAAGTAGTTGAAGACACAGAAGAGGAAACTCTTAGTACAGAAGAAAAAGATTTGGTTTATGGCTACAACATTATTGAAAGCCTTAGACAATATAAGAATCTTGAATTCAAACTTGAGTGATTGAAAAAACAACTTGAGTTCATTAAGAATGCTCTAGAAGAAGAAAAATCAAATCTCTAATTATATTAAAAAATGCCTTTTAATCTTTATGAAAATATGCAATGGAAACAACAAACAAGACACCTGTAATGGATACCCCTATTAATGCTAAGATTGTGGAACTTTTGGGAACTACTTCTTGGAATAATACTAAAAATAACACAACTGTGTATTATCACAAACTTAAGCTTGACAATGGAGAAACTATCTCAATTGGGAAAAATAATGATACTCCTTTTGTGGTAGGTAATGAAATTGTTTATCAAAACACTCTCAATTCTAAGGGAGTAGTATGCCAAAAAGAAATTAAACCTAACAATTCATCAAGTTATAAAAACAATTCTAAACAAGTTAATGCTTACTCTAAACAAGTTGCCCTTCAAGCTGCTGCTCAGTTAGGTGGAACAAGAGAAACTATAATTGAAAATGCAGAGTTTTTCTTGAGTTGGTTGGATAAATAGTCTTAAAATCATCATCTTTTGGGTTCATTTTTATTGTTTTGATGTTCCTTAATGGTTTTTATCATTTCATTAAGTCCATCTTTAAAGAAAGAGAGAATAACACTCTTTCTTTTTTTTGTATGTTTTCTCCAATGTTTTGGCTAATCCTTCAAAAGAATATACATAAAAGTATCTTTTGGAATTTTTGTTCTATATAAGTTATAAAAGAAAATAAAAACTTCATTTATTTTATTAAAGAATTGAAAGAGCATAGATTATAATGAGTCTAATCTCATAACAAAAATGAGAATTTGTCTTTTTTCATAAAGATTATGCTTAAAGACATCATAATTTTTTTCTATCTTTTCATATAGGAAGAGGTCAGCATCAAATTATGATGAAAGAGCTTCAAAAATAAAATCCAAGAGAGCTGCTATTTTTTAATGATGAGCAATAAATATTTCTTAAAAAGATTTAAATTAATACAAAAAAATGAACTATATCTTAGAAAATAAAAAAGAGATTGAGAAACTTTTTAAAAGCATAAGACGAGTATGTAGTACATTATTTGCAATAATTCTTTTCTTGCTTTTTTGCTTTTATTGTTATGGTGCTTATGCTCCTCAATGAGACAAAGTTGCTTGTACTATTAACTTTGTTCATAAACAAGCAAAAGGTTGCTCTTATACTTTAGATCAAGGCACTTCTTTTAACAGACATATTGATAAATGTTTCTATAGTGTTCCTGGGGTTGTTGAAAAAGATCCAACTGTATCCCCTTTGTTTTCAGAAATGGCAAGAAAACAATTTCATCTTGATGGGGTTGCAAAAGATGATTGAATTTGAAAATGTTTGTTATATGAAGTTAAAAACAATAAATTAACTAATAATATAAGACTATTTGATAGTTTCCATTGTTATTTTTTTAACTTTCTCCAATATATCACTCCAAAACCAAGAGAATGAGTTGTAGTTGATATTGGCTAGCAGTATCAAGAAGTTATAAGGGAGAAATGTTCATCTCAAATATTCCATAGCTCTTATTTTCATTTTGTAGATGGTACTACCTAGTGTTTCTTAACATAAAAATATCAATTAGAAAAGTTAAAAAGAAAAACTCTTTGAAAATTTTTCAAAGAGTCTTAATTATTCCAAATTTGCGACAAAATCATTCACTCAAAGACTAGAACCACTTAGCTGAATAGATTGAGGAAGAATTTTTCCATTGATTGCACCTATCTCTACCTTCAGAATGGATTTCTTTCTTTTAACAAGATCATCAAATTTTACATTAGTAAATTCTTTCACATCATTATCTTTGAATGTCACTTTCACTTTTACTTTTTGTCCCTCAAGATAATATACTTTTTTGATGATAATTTTATTCTTTGAAGAATTGTCAAAATAATATTTACCACCAAGCTTTCTACTTAATGCAGTATAGCTTTTCTTTAAAGAGTCTTCCAAAACATTAGCTTTAAATTTTCCACTTCCCTTTTCTTCTCCATCAAGAGATTGCATAATATCAGCAGAAGTTCACAAAAACTTAAAATACCCATTTAGAAAAATGATAACTCAAAAGTTAAACATAAGAGAAATTATCAAGATGAGAGTTAAAAAACTTTTTCAAAGAGCTTTCATATCAGTTTTTATGTATGCTAAAATCTAGGTTTTTAATAGATTATATTAAAGATTTGCATTTTAAAAAAAAATGATTATATTTAGGTTAATCATATTCACAAATATTTTAACCATTAAAAGATAGAGATAGATGAAAAAATTATTATCAACAGAAACTTTTCAATGAACTCCAACTTTAGTAAATTCTCAAAATAAACATTTTAACAATCAGAAACAATTGGAAATTTGGAGCAAAGATGGGACAATAAAGTTGACATTAACTTTTGATTTGGATAAACTTTGAGAAATATTTTTTACTGATTTAGTAGATGAAACTACACATCATTGTGAGGTTGAAATCAAAAGATTTGAGAAAACAGATTAAAAAAAGCTTTCATAATAATTTAACAATTTAAATGATTACCTATGTTATTAAAAAATTTCAACTTAGAAAAATTTAAAGAAAAATTAACTCTTTTGCTTTTGGTAGGTATTCCTTGAAGTTGAAAATCAACTTGGGTTAAAGAAAATGGATTAGAACCATATGCTCTTTCCCCTGATGAATTAAGGCTACAAAAAGGAGGAATTATTGAAAAAGATTGAAGGGAGATGATTGACAATAATCATGAAAAAGCTGTTTTTAAAGAATTATATGAGGAATTACAAAAAAGATTGGAAGAGAAGAAATCTGTTATTATTGATGCAACCAATCTTAATCCTATTTCTCTTCATTGATTTAAAAAAATTGCCAAAAAATATAAAGCTCATTTAGTTTTAAAAGTTTGGGATGCAAGTGAAATAGGAGCTTTTCAAGAAGTGGTTAAAAGGAACTTTCAGAGAGAAAAATATAAACAAGTCCCTCTTGAAGCATTAAAAAATTATTATATTAAGCTTATTACTCTCCAAAATCAAAACTATTTCAATTTTGATTATACTCTTGAAGAAATTAAATATGAACAAGAGAATTGACATTCAGACAATCTTTTGGAGAATTTCACAATAAATCCTTTAATTAATATTAAATATTTAAAACAAAAAAAATGAGATAAAATTTCAAAGTTTGTATCTTATAATTTTAGTAGAGATGCTTTTTGTGGGAAGCTTTGGAATGAGCAAACTATTAAAGCAAGATGACTTTTTGTGTATCAAAATACTGATAAAGAAAACCCTATTCTAGCAAGGTCTTATGATAAGTTTTTCAATTTTTGAGAATTGTCTAAAACAAGAGATTTAAGTGGAGAATGGAACAAATATAAAGCACCATTTAAACTTTATGCTAAAGAAAATGGGTATCTTGGAATAGTTGCTTATAATGATGAAATTGATGACCTTGTTTATTGCTCCAAATCTACAAATGAAGGTTGGTTTGCAGAAAATATAAAGACCTTGCTATCTCCTTATGCAGAGAACATCAAAAATTATCTCAAAGAAGAGGGGAGAAATAAAACTTTAGTTTTTGAGATAGTTGACCAAGAAAATGATGCTCACATTATCCCTTACAAAATACCAAAATCAACTTATTTGCTAGATGTAATAGACAATAATATTAAACATTTTAGCAAATTAGAATATGCATTTTCTGATAATCCATTAGAATTAACTTGTAATCAAGTTTTCAGGAAACTCACCACATGAATTGATAACCCTCAATATCCAATGTTTCTCAAACATTATGTTGGACTGGAAGAAGATATGGTTCTCTCCATTATTGAACTCCTTGATACTGTTGAAACAGAAGGTTATGTTGTTGAAGATGCAATTAGGAATATGTTTAAATTTAAGAGTCTCAAATATTCTCTTATTAAATCTCTAAGACCTTTATTACATAGTTTGCAACAACATAATTCTTATGAGGAACTTATTGAAAATCAATCTTTTGAAAATTGCAAAGGAACAATTAAAGAGAATATTAGTATGAACATTTCTAAATATCTGGATATTCTAGCTTCAGTTAAAGACACATTCATTGAAGAAACTGATTATGAAGACCTCAAACAAGAAATTTTAACTACCTATAAAACTAGTTTGGAGAACAAACTACTTGAAATATTTGAAAGCTTTTTTGAAAAAGAAAATTTTGGTAACCTCAAGGACATAAAACCAATTGATTTAACTGCTAGAATTAAAGATATTAGTTTAACTCATTAAATATTAAACATGCTAACTCTCAATTTAAACAACAAAACTCATGTTTTCATTTCTGATATTCATTTTTTTCATAAAAACATTATGAGATTTGAGCCTATTAGAATGAGATTTACAGAACAAGACAAGGACTTTTTTGAAGATGAAACTATTGATAGAAATGAGGTTAACAATGAATTGAAAGCTATTGATAACAACATTATGAATTGGTTAACCTTTCAACTTCAACTCATCAATATGGATACTCCAATTGAGACTATCTATTTTTGAGGGGATTTCTTTTTCAATTTCAATAAGAGCAAATTTGAAAAACTCAACTATGATTTTTCAAAAATAGAAGAGTTTATGGAAAAACTTCCTGGAAAAAAAGTTTTGATTTTAGGGAACCATGATGATACTCAATTTTTGGATTGGTATGAAAAGATGTTTGATGAAATCAAAAAGTATGAAATTTTCAAACATGAAGACAAAAACATTATGTTTTTAGTCTCTCATTATCCATTAGGAGATTTTGAAAGGGAGGACAATGTTCCAAAACTAAAATCAGAAAAAGTCTTGGCAAAAATTGATAAAGAGTTAGTTGAAAACTATTATACAAAAAACACCCAGAATATAAAAATAGTTAACATCCACTGACATACTCACTCCAAATCTCCAGTGAAGCCTTTGGATTGAGTAGAATATGTTAATATGAGCATAGAAAATTTCTTAAGTTAAAACTATCATAAAAATGAATTTTTATTTTCATGAAAAAACAATGAGATCTAGAAATCTAACTCAACTTTCTTATATTATTGATGCTTTGCTCACACAAACAGATAGAATGAATTTTAAATTGGATTTTAGGAAAAACTTGAAGATACTAGAAAACTTAAAATTGAATATTTGAGAACTTTTGGTGAACAAAAAACAAACATTAAAATATAATAAGCAAAAAGCTATGGAAGATCCTATTAAAATAGACACAAATGTTCTTAGAATTTATACTCATAAGATCCACATGTGTGAGCAAGAAATTAGTACTCTTGAACACATTTATGCAGTTCTTGATGGAGTTCTATCTCTTAGATAGAAAAAGAGGCAAAAAAGCCTCCTTTTTTTGTTATTTCTTTTTAAAAAATTCTTTTTAATTTAAGATTACAAAATGAAAAATCTTGATATTTATTATGAGATGAATGAAGAGTGCCATAGCCATTACATTTTCATAAGGAAGGTTTGATAAGGTCTCTTCAAAGTCAAGCCATACTTGGTATTACTAAACAATAAGGCTTTGGAGAATTTCCTTTAGGCATCATTCAATGTTTTCTGGTAAGGATTTTTGAAGATTTTATGTTTCCCTCAAAACAAAGTATCCCAGTTTTGTTTTCTCAATCATAAATGAGATCATGATCTCCAAACAAAATCTCTTTTGTCCCCTTAATATTTTTAAAGGAAAATAAGAGCAATCAGTTTGGCATAGAAATATATTTTAAGATATTCATTCTTGATCAATCAAGGTTTGGGTTTATAGCAAAATTTCAACTTTTAAAATTTGTTTTTAAGCTAAATGGTTGAATAAACAAATTTTAATCTTTCTGATAAATTACTGAATGAGAATTACAATACAAATCCCAAACTTCTTTAACATTTTCAATTTCATTAACTTTTGAGAGTTTTCAATTCTCAAGGATATAAAAAAGAGTTTTTAATCAAGTAAAAATGGAAATTTCAAATGATTGAGTTTTCTGTTTTTTTCTTAATAACCATATTTTCATTTTTAGGGTATTCACTTCATTAGGAGGACAATTGTCTAAAATTACCCTATCTTCAAAATCTCAAGTTTCAACATTGAGGTCAAAAAGACTAACTTTTAATGTTCCATTCTCTAGAAATCTTAATCTCAAGCTTAATTCCCTATTAAGAGCATAATAATGAGAATAAAACAAACCATCTAAAAGCTTGATATTTTTGTCTCTTAAATCCCAATAAATGCCCTCTTGAGTTGCCATTGTATGAATATTCTTTGTCCTATAAACCAAATCTTTCAACTGCTCTGATGCAAGAGACTTAAAATCAAAATAAAAACCATAAAGAGTTGGGGTTAATGTTTTAGTTAAGATGTTATTTTTTAGAGATTCTAAAATGGAATAGACTGGAGAAGCATCAAAAACAAATGACTGTTTAGTATAGTTGATATTAGCTTTTTCTAGTGTTTTATTTCTGGTGATTAACCTTTCTCCAATATATTTTTCATAAGCTTCATTTTTTATTCAAAAGAAATTAGCAACATTATTGAATCACTCTTCTGTAATTTGAAAATAAGTAGTATGAGTTTCACTATTCTTTCAAGTGAGCATTCAATGTTTTGTGGCAGGATAAAAACAATTATTTGGAAAATCAAAAATCCCTGATTTGCAAATGAAAAATTTCTTATGTTCTTGTTCAAATATAATTCAGTCTTCTAAAAAATGAAATGAAACTCAAGGAGTAATTTCTTTTTCTACTGTTTTGAAGTTTCATTTTTCAAAGGTTAAAACTCCAATAAAAGATTTTCATTCAAATTCTCTAAAAAACCAAATAGATTTTTTATTTTCTAAATTACAGAAAGAAGGTAAATTAACTATTTTTTCAACAGCTAGAATGTTATATATTTTTCAGTGCATCTCAAATATGGTTTTTCATGCCTTACTTACTTTCAAATCTGTTACATAGGGGATAGTATCTACATGATAAGTAGAGGAAACCTCATAAGAGAGATATTTGTTGACCCAAAAACCTAAGTGATGAGGGATACTATAAGTGTGTCCTTGTGCAATAAGCCTATGATAGTTATTAATCATTCAAGCCATATTTTCAAAAACATAAGAATATTTACAAATATCATAGCTACCCATATTTAGTTTTAAGACTACTTTTTTTTCTGATTTAGAAAAAACATCAATATCTAATTTTTGTTGTTTTCTTTTTTGAATTTTAGCTATGCAATAATATTTACCTCAAAAACTTTTCTCCAGTTGTTCTTGAAATAATGCTTGTATTTCTTCTATTTCTTTGGAATAGTCTTTTTCTTGGGAAACTTTAAAATGTTGGATATACATAACTCTAAAGATTAATTTAAATATTAGTTTTATGATTTTCAATAAAGGAAAGAAATTAACTTTGAGTTGTTTTTTTGCTTTTTTTGTTTCATATTTTAAAAAATGTAGTTTTAAATTGTTTTGAGATAATGTATATTCCTAAGGTAAGAACTCAATTTAGAGATACAGATTATATTTATAAAAGATTTCAAGAAATCCTTGAAAAAAGCCTCAAAAAAGATGGAATTAATTTTCTTGATATTTGACACTCTTGGGGCAGAGTTTGAGATTGTTATGCACCAAACTTTTGGATTAAAACAACACCAAACCATGTTTTTTCTTTCACTGTGATAGTTGAACAAAATGATAACTGTTTTTTAGATTTCAAGAAAATTGAATTTAAGGATTGATTGCAACAATTAAAAGACAAAAAGTTATCTCTTAGATTATTTCAAGGTTTAGGTAAGTTTTTAAATTATACTGGAGAGACTTTCCATTGGAAAATCAAAGTTGAAAAAATAATTATTGAGAAGGGAGAAGTCTATTTTCAAAATATTAGGATGAGTTTAAATAATGAAAAAAAGAAAGTAGTGAAAACTTTTAAAGGGAAATGGAAATATATAGATAATTACTATCTGTATAAAGGCAATGAATTTTTGTATTTCTCATTTTCTTGAGATAGAGTTAATTATATTAAGTTGAAATCTCCAAAATTGTTTTTTGAGCTTAGAAAACAATGAAAAATAATCAGCATATTTGATTATATTGAAAAATATGATGAAACTCCAACCAACATAGAAAATCTTTTTGAGTTATGGAAAGGAAAGAATCATCTCAAAAGAAAACAATTTTTTAAACCAAAAGCTTTTGATAGCAATATTATTAGATGGAAGAAGAAAAGCTACTTCCATACAGTTTCAAAAAATGTTATGAATAAACCAAAAGTTAATCTAACTCAATTATTATGGATCTTAAGGAAACAAGAAAATGATGATTTTGTGATTAATTCTATATTGAATATGGATATATATGATGATACAGATAATATAATTGTTGGAACTTATACTTTCATAAAGCATTTGTGAGACAATTTAGAAAGGTTATGTAGCTATGAGAAAAACAACTATTTGGGTTTGCTTCCCCAATGTCTATTCTTCAATTGAGAAGAAAGAAATAAATTTCTAAAAACTGATAACAATATTTTGCTTAATAAATTATGAAAATATTTAGTTCTTGATATTGGAGAATAATGTACCTTTGATCATTCAAACCTAAAAAAATATTTATGAGAAATATATTTTCTAATAGGTTTAAAGAGCTTATTTATGCAAATTTTAATGAAGTCAAAGAAGAAAAGGTTAATCTTATTGTTAAAGATTCCTTGTTTAAATATGATTTTTCATTCAAATGAGATTGAAAAGAAATGTTTATAAAATGTTTAATTTTTGATTCTAATCTTGAGTTCTTAACTATTGAAAAAATCAATTTGCTTAATAAAGAATCCTCAAAAGAAAAACCAATCAATATAACAATCCCAAGAACTAAATTTAATGAATGAAAAGTTCTCTTTAAGTGTAAAGAGTTAACTATCACAAAAGACAATAAACAAACCGTTAAAGACATCTGTATAGTAACTAAAATCAACAGAATAAATCATATTAAAAGGTTTCCTTGAACATGGGAATGTGTTTTTTGACCTCTTTGAGATTGCATTGCTTACAAACAAAGATGAAAACTTCTTTTTTTCTCTTGGTACAGATTTGAAATTGTGGACATTCCAGAAGAGAATATTTTTAGTTTCATTTCTCTTTATGGCAAAACAAAACTGAATAAAGTTGCCTTGTGAAAGGTAAGCAAAGTTAACCAAAATAAAGGGAGAAGAATCTTAACCTTTGGAGAGGATACTGCAAAAAACCAAGAATATATGAGATGGAGAAAAAAAGAATATAGAAAGCCAATCAAATCTCTTTTAGTGAATAATAGCACTTATGCTAATCAAAAATGAGATGTTCCAGATGGAATGAAGAGATTTTTCTATAATTTTGATTGTCTTTTGTACAACAAAACTTTTGAAAAACATATTGGGAAAATAACCTTTGTACCATATTTAAATAAATGTATAACTCTGCCTATTAGCTTCAGCTCTTGAAATGATAAATATGTTTTCTCAAATAAAGACTCCTCTGAACTTGTACATTCAACTTCTTGATGGAAGCTATACAATAGTTTTTGAAAACTCATTTTTTGGATTGATTAAAACTAAACCTAGCTATTAAAAAGGGATTTTAATAATTAAAGGGATAATATGGCTTGATTTGAAGTTAGATTTAGGGGAGATGAAGATGTATTGTTTATTACAGAAAGTCCTACCAAGTGTAAGCAAATTATGTCTTACATAACAAAAAGTGCTTATCCAAAAGCTTGTGCATTAACAACACAAGGTCATTTTCTTACTCTTACAGATGGGAAGGATTATGGGATTAAAGGACTTGATAAAATTTTAAGTTGAAGTTCTAAAAAATTAGCTTGAAAAGAGTTAACCCCTCAATTTAAACTCAATGCTTGACATAGTGATATTGAAAAAAATCTTGCAAAAGCAATCAAAATAGTTAAAAAGAATAAGTGAAAAGTTTTTGTTTGTTCTGACCCTGATAGAGAATGAGAACTCATTGCTTATGAAGTGATTTCTTGGTTTGATTTGAAAGATAGTGATTATATCAGATGTCCTGCTATGGACTTTTCAGAGGATCAATTCATTCCTTTGGTTAAAAAATGTGAAAAAGAAAAAAGAAAACTTGACTATGCAATGTATCAATCAGCAGTGTTAAGAACTATTCTAGATAAGCTTTATGGATTTGTGCAAACTCAAAAGCTTTGGGATGTTTCAAAGCAAAAAAGTTGAGATTATCACAAAGAGGTTATTCAATTTTTAGAAAAAAAATTAGATGACTTCATAGAACAAAATAAAAGTTTGAGAGATAATGATCAATTCAAAAATATCATTGCTAAATATCAAGATATGATTGATAATCTGAAAACCAAAAAGAATGTAGCTTCAAGTTAAAATTTAAATCAATGAGAATTTGAAAATGACCATTTTTTGAAAGAAAGATAAAATAATTTCAGCTGCAGTTAAAGTAGTTGATATTGAGAACAAGGATAATTTTTTCTTAGTTTTGGGGAAAAGACATGCATCTTGTCATTTCCTTATTCAACAGGGAGTGTTTACAGATAAATTTAGAGAATTAAATATTCAAAAATTTCAAACTATTGATGGTTTCTTAACAGAATGGTGAGAGTTCCTTGATAGAGCAGAAGCTTGGAGAGTAGTTGTTCATAATGGGCAACTTAAAAGATTGGATGAAGATGGGAAAATCATCAATTATGATGGAGTTGATGAATGTGATAGTCTCTTTTTATGGTAGTTTTGAGAACAAAAAATGAAGTATTCACAAGATTTCCCAAGAGTTAATTATATAGGGAATAAAGAAAAATTAGCTAGTTGGATATGTGATAAATTTCCAAGTTGAGTTAAAAGTATTTTTGATGCTTTTTCTTGAGGTTGTTCTGTTTCTTATGAAGCTAAAAAAAGAGGTTATCAAGTTTACTCAAATGATATTTTGAAAATTAATTATTATTTAGCAAAAAGCTTAATAGAAAATAAACAACAAATCTTGGATGACCTTGATGTGAAAACTATTCTGGATGGACTTCCATATGAGTGATTTATGATCAAAAATTATTCAAATGTTTTTTTCTATCCAGATGAATGCAAAGAGTTGGATCTGTACAGAAAAAATATTGAATTGTTATCATCAGAGGAGAAAAAGGCTTTAGCATTTTCAATTATGAGAAGAGCTATGATTAGAAAAATGCCTTATTCCAGATTTAATCTACAATGGGACAAAATAAAACAATTAAGAGATGAGGAATGGAGCTATTTGAAATATAAAAGAAAAAGAGCTTATCATAATATTTCTTTTAAAGAGCATTTTTTAGATCATCTTCAAGAATATAATTGTGCTGTTTTTGATAATGGACAAAAAAATATTGCCTATAATGATGATGTTTTTAATCTTATCAAAATAATTAAAGCAGACCTTATATATTTAGATCCTCCATATGCATGAACAATGAATAATTATTGGGGGTTTTATTGATTGTTGGATGAGTATATTGATTGTAAGAAACAACAACAATTTTATGTCAAAAAACAATATTTTAATGCTTTTTGAAAAACTGTTTGCAAATTTGGGGAATTTTAAATACTGGATGTTGAGCTATAACAATAATGCATATCCATCAAAAGAGGAAATTATCAACATAATTTCTAAGTATTCTACAGAAATAAAAATTTTTGAAAAGCAACATAATTATCAAGTCACTTCAGCAACAAAGAAAAAAAACAACATAGAATACTTATTTGTTGTTAAAATTTAAACTAAATAATTTAATTAATAACTTGAAGTAATTAATGACAAAACAATGATTAAGAGTATTGAGTTTATTTGATGGAATGAGTTGTGGGCAACTAGCTTTTTTCAAAGAAAAAATACCTGTAGAAGTATATTATGCTTCAGAAATTGAAGAACATGCCATCACAGTTACTCAATTTAACTTTCCAAACACTATTCAAGTTTGAGACATTACTAAACTTTCTCATAAAGATATAGATAATGATGAAATTGATATAATTATTGGTGGAAGTTGTTGTCAAAATTTTTCTCAAATTGGAAACAGACAAGGACTTGATGGAGATAAATCAAGACTCTTTTGGGATTATTTAAGATTAGTTAAAGAGATTAAACCAAAATATTTCCTTTTAGAGAATGTGAATATGGCACAAAAATGGAAGGATATTATTTCAAAAGAACTTTGGGGGATAGAGCCTATTGCCATAAATTCTTCTTTGTTATCAGCTCAAAACAGACCTAGAATATATTGGGTTTGAAAAAGAAATGAAAAAGGGGGGTATGATAAGGTACAAATTACTCTTCCAGAAGATAAAGGTTTAGTTTTGAAAGATATTTTGGAGGAAGAAGTAGATGAAAAATTTCTTTGTTCTGAAAGACTCATCAATGGGTTTAGATGAAAAAAATCTGTTTTTAGAGAAAGATTTAAACTTGCAGACATTTATTGAAAAGGTGTATGCTTGGTAGCTAAACATTCAGGAGCAGCTTGTACTCAAAACTATATTGTTTGCAGAAAAGAATGAGATAAACTCATCACTGACTATACTCCTTTAGAAAATAAAGGAAAGTTACCAACAGAATGGGAATATAAAGATTTGTTGTCTGAAGAGAAATGTCTTAGAAAGCTTACTCCTCTTGAATATGAGAAATTACAAACAGTACCAGAGGAGTATTCTTCTCCAGTTTCAAACTCTGCAAGATTCATTATGTTATGAAATGCTTGGACAGTTGATGTGATAGGGCATATTTTCAAACAACTCTTCTGAAAAGAAAGATAAAATCTCTTGAAAAATTAGTATTTTTGATTATCATAATATTGTTGAATGGCTCTGTGGTCTAGTGGTTATGACTCCACTCTGTCACAGTGGAAATCTGAGTTCAATTCTCAGCAGATCCACCAAAAATTTAATTGTTTTTTTAGTAAGAATGTTATCAACTGAAAAGATGAAAAAATTATTAAACAAGACATGTGATTATCAAGCAAAAGTTAATGATAATCTTGAAAAATTTAATTCATTATTAGAAAAACATTTTTCTATTTTGATTGATAGCTCAAATGATCAAAGAATCTTCTTAACATATTTAGCATGAGATTGATTCCATATCAATTATGATGGCATTTGAATAATTGATTCTAAGGATTTCATTAATTGTTTAGAAGAAAAAATCAAAATATTTTGAGAAAAATATCAATGCAAAGATTGGAAAGAATTTCAAGAAGATTTCATTGATAAATGTAGAGGGTATTAACCTCTAAAAATGAGGAGTGGTGTAATGGTAGCACAAAGGACTTTGACTCCTTTGGAAAGAAAACAAATTAAGGAGAATTAATTTACATGATTGTTTCTGACTACTCTCCACAAAGTCTTTTTGAACTGAAAAGTTCATAAAGAGCTTTGGAACTTAAAGTTCACAGATAAATCTGGGAGGTTCTTAAGAGAATGCTTAAGAGCATAAGGAGAGTATGTTTGAATAAACAAAGGTTTATTATTACCATTAACTCTTTTTCCCTAATTTATAGACCTTAGTCAAGGGTCTTATTAGATTTCTTCTAAAAGTTATCTAATCAAAAACTTTTAGGATATTTCTCTTTGTTTTGTTTTAATTCTTCTATCAATTGATTATGTTTATCAAGGAATGTATTGAAATGCTCAATACATTTTTCTCTATCTATTGTTTTTAAATCTTCACTATGATTTAATAACAAATAAGCTGAATATATATCTCTTTGGATTAGATTATCTCATATCTTTTTTACTCTATCACTTAATTTAGGTTTAATGTATTCATTAGTTACATGGTTATATTGAGAAGCTCTATAGTTATATTTATCTACATACATTACTTTTCATTTTTCTTCTAATTTACTTTTCATTTGTCAAGGACTTCATCTTTGAACTATTTTTCATAACCTCATTCATCTTTCTTTTTTCTTTATCTCTTTATAGTCTAAATCTTCTCAATACAATTCTCAATATTCAATCAATATTTGTTTCCTTATTTGATTTTGTTCACTTGATAATTTCTTTGCTTGTTTCCTTCTTAGATAACTTATTTTCTTATTATATTTCTTTATCTTTTCATTACATTTTAACTTTACTCATTCTTTCAATTTTCAAGTTTCATCATAACATTCAGGATTTAATGAAAGATATTCTTGAGAGATTATTCCTTGAAATTTTGCTATTCTCTTTTGATGATAATTTCATTCTCAAGTCATTATTAATTTACATTCTTGATTTTCATCTACTAAAGCCACATAATTCAATCAAAAATCTATTCAAGCTTTTTTATTACCTATTTCATATTTTTTATTAGAATCTCATTTCATAACTATTTGAAGACTATATTTCCATCTTCTATTTCATTGTTTTCTAACTAATCTACAATAACTGATTTCTTTTCATCTCATATTTTCTAATTGGAAATTATCAAATTGAGAAAGTTTAAGAAGAAGATGTTGTTTATATTTCATAAAAGAAGATTTATCTTTTGAGAAAGTTGTTAAACCTGTTTTATTAGATTTTCATTCAATACTGGTGAATTGATAATATTTCTTCTTTGTTAAACATTTTCAATTTCAGAAACAATATTTATCTATTGATTGCCATAAATTACTTGCTATCTTTTGTCATATTGTTGAATCTATATATTGTTCATAGTTTCTTCTATGTTTTTTCATTCTCTCTTGGAGTCAATATTCATTGAGTTTTAATTTTTTAAGAAGTTTATATTTCTCTCATCTTGTGTTATTTTTTAGTTCTTCTTTATGATTTTGGAAGATAAGATTAACTTCATTAAAAAGTTGAGAATAGATATGATAAGAATATTTGAAAATTTTATTGATAGTTTGAGTTTCCTTTTTGTTAGGATATATTCTTGATGAGATAACAAAGTTTGACATTAAGATTTTGGATTATTAAATAGTTTATCTTATAATAGTTTTATGCTCTTAAAAATCAACCCAATTCTTCTACACACTTTAAAGTGTTAGCTTTCTTGGGTTATCTTCAGTAAATTACTCTTTTTTTGTTTTGCTTTTTTATTAAAAATAAATATAAATCAGATATTTAGCTTTTATGCAGCAACTATGTGGGTTCAAAGATATACAAAACCATTTCTCTGACAGGGGGAAGAAAAAAACCTTCATCAAGATACAGATACCTTTGAAAAAGTTTTTTCTTTTGAAAATAAAAAACATGTTTTCATATTTGCTAATCAACAATTATGAAGTCGTGGAAACTCTTCACAGAGGAAGGTATTTAATTTTCTCTATTCTGAGAATTGAACATTTATAGCTTCTGGGACAACAGATGGAGCTTTTAGTTGATTTCAAGAGATTAAATATAAATGAGAAGATTGTTATTTAAAAACAATAAATTTTACATTTAATTATAATTATAGTAATAGTGGGAAACTAAATATGGCAATAGGTAAGATAGAAATCTATTGAATAAGAAAGAAAAACTGAAGCTACCTAAGGGGAGTTTATGAAGGAATTTTTGGAAAGATTAATTGCAGTTGAATCCATCTTTCTGCTTTTTATAAATTTGAGAAAACAGAAGATTGAAAATATGATAGATATTTGTTTGTTTTACCAAGTGAAAAAGATTGAGAGGCACAAAAAGTTCTTATTGCAAAAAATGAAAGTATAGATTTCAAAAATGGGTTTTCTTTGAATGATTCTGATTGCTCAGAGTCTTCCAGTAAATATTATTTCAGTAAAGTATCTTACCCATTTATAAAAGACCTTATGAGTGTTAATGAAAAAGCTTCTATGCCTTATGCATTAATTCAAAGTGCTGAAAATAACTTTGTTTATTCAAAACTTATTAAACTACCTACCAATACTAAACCAGCTGACCTTATTTCTGTTTTCAATATAAAGTGACATACTTATAACATTGTTTTTGATACTAATTGTAAAGACTTTTATAGTCAAGAATATAAAGAAAACTATTTTGTGTATAATGAGCAACAAGAAATTGTTAATGAGGGCTTAAAAAAATTTTTGTGAGCAGATAATGATAATGATTTCTCTTTTCATTTTTCCCGTCCTAAAATGTTTAGAGATGATGTAGAATTCACAATGAGTAAAATGGGGTTTGCTCTTTTCCCTTGTGTGAATTTTAGATATAAAACTATGAAATTTTCAATGGGGAATGGAGGAAAAAGTTGAGATATAAAAATACAAAGCTCTAATTTTTTCTGTAAAATTTTGTCTACTTCTTGAAATGGGAAATCTGTTTTAGATAATAATGAATATGCCTACTCTTCTTCTGCCAAATATTGTCAGATTACAACATATAAGTGAGAAAAAGTTTGTTTCTTTTGAACTTTGAAAATTGAGGAATGAGCTATAAATGTTGGATATGTTGGTGTAAATGCTAAATGAGAAAAAGTATTTAGTGCTTATAATTTAAATAGATGAGAAATTGGAAAAAATTGGAGTGGGGAATATTTAAACTATGAGATTTTCAATAAGATTGAAGGTGATATTTTCATATTGAAAGATCATATTTTCATTAAAGAGCCAAGCATGCAAGGACTAAGAGAAATCACAAAAGAGTGATTCAAAATGGTGTATTATGAAGATTGTCATGGTAACCAGAAACCAATTGATCAAGAAATAAGATTGTTAGGGTTTCCAACACATCAAGATTTTCTTTTAATAGGTTTTTCAAATTTACTAAACAATTGTATCTCAACAATTATATTCACAAGGAAATGAGTATTTAAAGAACAATTAACCTATTTTGACAAACCAAAACAATATAATGGAGAATTAGTACATTTAGTGTATCAAGCAATAGTTAGTTGAAATGAGCAAAAAATATCTTTTAATGAAGACAAGACAAGAACAATGGGGCTATCTGTTGCTTATATGGGAAAAATGTGAATGGTGGATATAATGAGTACTACTAGAATAAAAGAAAAAAATAAAAACTTGCCAAGATGTTCTAGAATTTTTCTCCAATCATTTACTAGTTTTGGTATCAATAATGCTTATTGAATAATAAAAAAACAACATATATTAGATGGCTCTTCTACAATGCAAATGAAAAGTTCTAACACTAGTATGATACTAGATGCCAGTCATAAGCTCTCTTTACTCTATGATACTCATAATCAAGTTCTTACTAAAATTAAAATGCCAACTGCTCCTATTACACTTTCTCATTTGAAGGATTATTTTGGGGTTGTTTCTTTATCTAGCAAGACTGCAAGAGGTAAAATTTATCCAAATACCCATTTAGGTCTATTAAATAAGAAAGGGAAAATCTTTCTCTCTTGGCAACTTCCTTTAGATAATGAATTTGAAAAAGGTAAGGATTTAAATTTTTAAAAAACTTTAGTATGAATCTATCAAAAAAACAACTTGACAACCTTTTTGACCTTTGACCAGCTATCAAAAAACTAGGGAAACTTGAAAAATTGTATCCAACAGACCCTAAAGAAGCTAAAGATGTAGAAGAATTTAATCAAGAGATAAAAGAGCTTTCAGAAGATTTGAATGAATATATTAAGAATCTTGAGGAAGTAGTTGAAGAAGAAGATAAAGAAGACTACAACATTGAATAATCATTAAATGAAAAAAACTGCTTTTTAAGGCAGTTTTTTAATATATGTTTAAACTTGGGAAGGTAAATAATTTTTTTCATAAGGAATTGTGTAAAATATTTTTATTGATTATGAAACTTTCAGTTCATTTATATAATCTGTAGAAATTATTTCTATTAATATAATAATCCATTACTGGTCATTCTGCTCTTTCCCCAATACTATTCCATCTTGATACAAGAGCATATGGTAAATATGGTTGATATCAAGCCAAAGCATGATATTTGTTTTCAATGTATTTATTTACTTGGTTGAAAACATTAACTATTGTTAGAGGGTTAATATCTTTGAGCTTGAAATGATAAATACTTTTTTCTCCATTTGGTCTAAACCATAAGAAGTTTGGTTGTCTATACAATTTATATTCCTCTACTTCTTGAAGAAGTTGTTTTCCATTTTTCATATCAACAAAGTTATCTCAACAAATCACCTTTTCCCCAAAAAGATACAATCTATTGTTTGCACTGAACACATTATAATAGGAAGTTTCTCAAGAAACAAGATAATTAGAAACTCTTTTAAGTAATGGAGTTAAATGAGATGGATATATCTTATATTTTGGAGATTTAACTAAAAAAAGATTTTCTTTGAATAAAGCACTTCCAAATTTATAAAACAGTTCCTTTTCTTCAAGGGTTATTTTTTTAAATCTAAAAAATGCTTTGTTTTTTTCTAGTTGGACAATGTTTTGATATTGAAATTCAATATCTTTAAAAAGAGATAATTCAAGTTTCAACTCCCCATTATTTTGCATTGAGACAAGATCAAGGCTACACAAGTTTGTCTTTTCATTATAGAGAAGTCTTAAAAATGTTGTTTCATCACAAAACCAACCATCTTGATAAAAAATACCATCTACCCAATCATCAGTATAAATGGAATAAAACTCCTTAAATATTGGATTTGTACCAATATTTTGATAATTTGTATTTGTAGCTTTCATTAAACCATGAAAAGTGGGATTATTAATGTTTTTAAATTCCTCCCATTCTATTCAAACCCCATTCCCTGACTTATATAGTGCATAAAATCATTTGCTTTGTTCTATATAAGACATATTAGCAGCTATCTTTCAAACTTTGGAGAATAATTTTTCAGGGGTTGTTTTAAAACATATTCAGTCATAACAAAGGAATTTCATATCTCATATATCAAAGGTATTATATGACCTTTCATGAAAATTATTGGTTGATAAATTTTGTTGGATGCATTCATAATCTTCTTTTGATATATCATATATTGCTCCTGAATATATTATCTTTCATTTAAACAAGCTAAATGTATAGTTAAGCTTTAGAAATTCATCTAAAGATTGAACAATATAAGAAGATTTATTTTTTGTTAATAATTTAATTGCACCATCTGGTTGATAAAAAATTAATTTTTTATCTCTATTCCCAGTTAAATTAGCAAATTGTGAATAAATATCAACATATGAAACATTTTCCCCTTTATTTAATCCAAACAAAAAATCTCACAAAACTGAATTCACAAAAAGATTTCATTTTATAGTAGTTAGTGGTTGATTTATTGTTCAATAACTAAAATCTTGGATATATATTCAATCCCCATTAAACTTAATTATCCCTCCCATTACTCAATATGTTTCATTAACATATGTTATAAATGGTTGTTCATTTAAATTGATTGTGATCTCATCTTCATTTCATTTTCTTGAGATATATTCCCAAAAGTTTTCTGTGAACTCAAAATCTCATATAAAATTTTTACTTAATTTTAATTTAATCTCTAATTTGTTTTCTTGAGCAGAAACAACAATTTTAAAGACTATAAAATTGGGATCTCAAAAAGCTCCTATCTTAGCACTAACAGAATCAAATGAGTTTATATAATGAAATTCTTTATGTCTTTTAAGAAAAGAATAGTTAACTTTATATTGGACTCAAGTTATATTATTTTGCTTCACTCCCTTTGCTAAAGCAAGTTCTATTTTGTTTTTTATGTTGTTTATCTTTTCACTAAGGGAAGATATAGGTTGAATATACATGACAAATTATTGCAATATCTAAATAGTTCTGTTTCCATTATATATTTAATATCAAATAATGCAAATTAAAAAAAACAAATGAGCAATCTTTTTAAGTTTCAATCTTTTGAGATGCTAACTCACATTTTTATATCAAGAAATACTAGGTAGTACCATCTAAAAAATGAAAATAAGAGCTATGAAATATTTTAGATGGATATTTCTACCTTATGAAAAAAACTCCTCTCAGAATTTTTCTGAATGGAGTTTTTTGTGATAAAAATAATTATCTAAACTTAGCAGGAACTTTATAAGTTCATTCAATTGGTGATCTTGAAACAAAAAAATCCCATTCTACAACTTTATTAACACTCCAATTTGATATATCTTGATTAAATGATGAAGCACCAGCAAACATGAACTGCATAGTTTTTACTTTTCTAGTATTCCAGTTGCTTAATGGTTTATTGAAGAATGATGCCCAAGCGAACATTCATGACATATCTTCAACATTACTAGTATCCCATTTATCAAGATGCTGATTAAAGAAAGTTACTTCATGAAACATATAAGCCATATTAAACACATTACTTGTATCCCAGTTTGCAATATCTTGATTAAAATAACTTCTCTTTTTAAACAAAGAACTCATATTAGTAACCTTACTAGTAATAATCCTATTAGCTTTAAATTCTCAAAGTCCTTCCTTATCTGAATCATCTCTAAAGATTTTATTTTGAATATCACTTGAATCTCTAGCGACATACCAGTTATCTCAGTTCCATTGATAAGTTTTACCAGCTACAGCACAAGCTTTAGCTTTCACAGTTATTCAGTTAGAGTCTAGGTAGATAGGGTTGTCACAAGAAGCAACACAAGCATTACCTTGAGCTTTAAAATTAGTGTCACAGATAAGTCTTGAAGAGGTATTAAGAACTTTATCAACAGTACCATCTACATGAAAATTAAATTCATAATCACTGATAACAAATCAGTTTGGTATGGTTCTTTTTAATCCTCAAGGATTACTTATTCAAACTAACATATCATCATCTCTGAATTTACCATAGAATTTATTGGTCATAGTTCTTTTATTTGTAACATGAAGAACATTCCAAGTGTGTCCTCAAACTGTAACTGTGTTAGGTATAGTGAATGTTTTTTCTACATCATTTTTAAATACAACAGTAGGTACTCATTCTGCATTTACACTAATTTCAAGAGAATTGGTAAATGTTTTAGTGGTATTACCCAAATCTTTGGTTGTAGCATCACATACTTGTTTTCCACTACTTGCAGTGATGGTTTTTCAAGCACAAACACTTGTGAGATTAAAAGTGATTCAAGTTACAGGTCCTACATAGGCATTAGGCAAGGTATAAGGTGTTTCTTGTTTTACACAAGTTAATCCTTGTTCTCTATATCCACTCCTACAAAATGCCTTTGGATTTCCTCCAAGTTTCTTTATTAATCCATTTGGATTCATCACAAAATATGCATTTGCTTTTAGTGTACCTCAAGGGATACTCCTTTCCATTCACCATGCTAAATCAGTTGACACTTTCATCCTTATTGTCCTATTCTTTCCATACCATTTATTTGTTAAAACCTCTCAGTTTATAGGTAGTTCCCAAGTGTGTCCATCATGCTCTATGCTATTTGGTACTGTATATTCAAGCACTGTATCATGAGCCAATTTCACTACTGGCTTTTCTTCCTCATTCAATGAAACTTTAATTGAATTATTCAAAGTGAGATCTCTTCCTCTATAGTCCTCAACTATAGCATCACAAGTTATTTCTCCATCTCTTCTTCTTATTTCTCTATTTCTACAATTTTCACCCACTCTAAATGTAATTCAAGTCTCAGGTCCTACATAAGCATTAGGTAAAGTATAAGTTGTCTCTTGTTTTACACAACCTTCACCTCTCTGAATATAACCAGTTTGACAAGAAATGTTGTAAGAAAGAACTCTTCCTAAAACAGTTTTATTTGGTCATTTTGTTAATCCAATATTTGCATTAATTGTTCCTTTGTTATCTGGTGTAGGAGCAGTACCTGCACTTTGATTATTAGTTGGAGTTAGTTTTTCTCCTCCTTTAGCAAGAGTATAACTTTTCCCATCAACTTCAAGTGTTCCTGGAATAATATAATCTTCTTCACAAACATCTTTATTGAGTTCTGTATTATATTGTTTGCTATAACCAGTTGCACAAACTAATGTTTCTCTATTGATATTACCAACAACATTATGAGTGCTTCCCTCAGTTAAAGTAATATTTGTTATATGTCTTCCATTATCAACATTTTCTTCAATATCTTGAGTTCTATTTGAATCACTTAGTTCTTCTCCTACATGATGCAAATTATAAGTTTTCCCATTAATAAGAATAGTTGCAGGGATAAGAACTCTATTGATTACAGGTGTCTTTGGTTTAGTAGAACTTCCTCCATTAGTTCCCTCAGCTCCTGCTTTATTTGCTAAACCAATATCACTTTCCAAAATAGCAAAATATTTGTCTTCTGCTATTTCTAAAATGGTTGACTTAGGGAATGTTTCTGACTGTACTTTAGCAACCTCACTTTTAGTGAATGGTCAAAATCACATTCCTGTAGTTTTAATTCCTTTATATAAACTTTCTTTTTGTTTTAAATCATTAATAGTGAGATTAGTTTCCCCATTAGGTCATTTAAGAACAGCCTCTCCAGTATCTTTAAGTCTTAAAACAGTGCTTGCTGTAGTAGGATCATATTTATCTCCAAGAAGGATAAGCTTTTTTTGTGTCCCATCTCCTAGCTCAGTTGCTAGAGTATTTTTAAGATCAGCAGTCAAAGCATCACCTCTATCCAAAGAAGCAAAAGTAACATTAGGTAAATGTAAAAGAGTTGTTGTATCAATTTTAGATCCACTGAGTGTTTTCTCTTTTAGCTTAGGTAGAATCCTTGGAGCAGAAGACTCTTTACCTCAAGCAAGATTAGTAGCAGTGATTCCATCTAGTACCTTCTCTTCTATAGATACCCCATCTTTAGATGCTTGGTATCAAAAAAAAGTTGCAAGCACTGCCACCAAAAGAATAACAACAGATAGATACAAAAGTTTGTTTCTTTTGAAATCTATACTAGTTGACATTTGGTTTTGTAATAAATTAAAAATTAACTACTTATAGCATCTGACTCCTCACCACAGATAAATCTGGAATATTCTAATAATAAGAGCATGATAGTATGATAAGTTTTAAGCTTATCTTAGGATTATCTTTTATATCTATTAGATATTTTATTGGCATATAGTCTGATACTTAGCTTTTTCATAAATGAAAGGAGAAAGTTGTTCCCAACCTATCTCTTCTTTTATGATAGAACAGAATAAACAATTTTTTTTTGAAATCCAGAACTCTGATTTCTCAACAAAAACAAAAAAGAGCAAATCAAGCTCTTTTTCATCAAAAAAATATTTTTTTATCAGTTTCTACCTCACACAAATTCATAAACTTTTTGATATTCTCAACTTCCCACATCACCAACATGATATAGAGTTGCAGTATACACTGTTACATCTCAATCTTCTCAAGTAGGAGTGCTATCTGAAAATCCTTTTTTAAATTGTTCTTTGGTTAGCATTAACAATCAATCATTAGCAGAAGCTTCAAATTGTCCATTAGTCTCAACAAATCTTGATAATCAAGAATTATGAGTATTTATCTCTCCAAATTTAGACCTTTGTTCTTCTGTAAATGTTTTTGGATTACAAGAATTTTCATCTGCTATAAACTCTAATTTGACACTGTCAAAATTTTCTTTTTTTGATGTATCATTAGTATTACCTAAAAACCATCAGAGTCTATAACAACCAGTTTTAATATTCACTTTCCCATCATATTTTTCTGCTGATTCAAAAACCAATTTATCCAATGCATAATCAATTGCTTTTGAGTAGGTTTGTTTATTTACTCTATATGCCACATCTGCATCTTCTCATACAGGCATTGCATTCATAACTGTAATAATACATCCTATAGCAATTGCCATTACTACTGCTGCCCGAAGAATCATCTATCATTTATAAATTAATAATTAAAGTTTTTTTATATGAACTATCTCATTGCGGACTACCGTTTCTTTAAAACAGATTATCAATAATAGTTTTTAACTCTTTCTTAACTATTATCCATTAATAAGATATTCTGTTATAGAAAATATTCCCTATGCCTAAAGACTTAGGGAACTCTTTACTAGTTTTTTTTATAATTCTTTTTTGATTTATTTGTTTTAGTTTTTTTTGTGCTTTCTTTATTGTTGTCCTTTTTGTGTGAAGTGGAAATATTTTCCATTGAATCATCATTTGTTGCAGGTTCTACACTTTCAGAAGTTACATTTCCATCTGGATTTTCATCAAATTTTAAGTCAAACATTTTAACTCCCTGAAGAATTTTGGTGTTTTCATAAGTTGAAATATTCATTTGGTAATTTCTTTGGAGTTTAAGTTCATTATACTCATCACAAATTACATTAGGAATTCTTTGATATTGATCTTGAAAAAATTTTAATTTATTTACTGGGATGTCAACTACCTTTTGATTGACTTTTTTATCCAACACCAATCTTGAATCTGCAAGTAAATTTTTAGGCATATCAAAAAGTCAAGCAACACTCATTTTTTCAGTACTTATTTTTAATGCATCTGCTTCTTTAAAAGTAGAAGCTATATAAGCATCTCCAGCAAAAACTCATAATCCAAGCAACATTACACCAACCAATCCTGCAATATATTTTGTGTTCATTTAAAAATCTCTATAAATTAAAAATAATTATGCTTTTAATAGATTAAATAGACAAATAATTCTTAAAAAAGAAACCTCCTTATTGAATAGGTTTAGTTCTATCTTTAAGTTTAATTAAGAAAAAATATAAAATATAATTTATATATTTTGTCAAGTATTAAAATGTTTATTTTTTTGCTATTTTTACAAAAATAAGTATACTGTAAATAACAAAATATTTTACTTAATAAAAATTATTCTATGACCATGTATCAAATTCAACCAGAATTCATTTTGTTTTTTAATGGAAAATTGCAATCTCCAAAAGTGGAAAGAATTAACAAATTCCCACCAAAAGTTCTTGCAAAGAAGACACTTGAAAAACTTCTAATGAGAAAGATGCAAGAGTATCAACAATTAGCTAAGCTTGTTTTGGAATTTACAAAAGAGCTTGATAAGAAAGATCAAGATATTCAAAAACTTAAGGAAGAACTACTTAGCATTGACCTTCCAGAATCTTATGAAAAAGAAGAGGAAAAACAACCAAAATACTTCCAAAGAGAAGAAGAGCCTTTCTCTCAAGAGAAGGTTATCAACCAATTCAACATCTTAATTCAAGATTTAGCTATTGAGGGAAAGAAAGAAGAAATGAAAATATTGAAAGATAATATCAAAAAGTTTTGGGAAATATATGAACTTATTTCTGAAAGGAAAAAATTGAAGAATAAACAAATTGGAGGGGTTGAGATTTGTTCTACAAATTGATTCAGACCAAACAAAACAAACCTTGATGAATAAAAAAGAGAGAGCTATGCAGCTCTCTTTTTTTAAGATTTTAACTTCCAAATTTCTTTTTCTGTATATATCCCTTTATATTTATCTTGTTCTGTTATTTCTGGGAATTTTTTAACATCAAGTTTTTTGATGAAAAGATTCTTTTTTCTTTTAAGCCCTCCTCTAGTAAGTAGAGTGTTTTTTGTTGTATCAATGATATACAATAGTCCCTCCTTAGTTTGTTTTGTTCTCAAATCTCCAAAATTTACATCTTTGGCATAGTATTCACACACTCTACCATCTAACATAAATGGCAACCCCATAGCTTTATACCCAAAATTTACTTTTGCTCCAGGTTTAGATGAACTTGAAGCTTGTACATTTAAATTATAATTAAAAGACAAACCATTATAATAATCAACTTGCGCACCCATGTCCTTGATAATTTTTTCTTGCATTTCTTTTGTATCTACTCCATCAATTCAACCCATCTTATTGATAAGTTTTTGTTTGATAAGAAGCTTCAAAGAATCTGTGAATTTATCAACAACTTTAGAAAACTTCATAAGTTGCTCATAGTCTGGAATGAACTTATTTGGAGCAGCTGCATAGGTAGCAAGCAAATTATTTGGCATAAGGTCATTAACTCAAAATTGAGGTTTCACAATAAATTCTTTTCTACTTATCACATTTGGGTTATAAGTGAAAGATACAATGGACTGAAGATTTTTAAAAAATTGTTTCATTTCATCTTTTGAAATAATCCACTTTTGCTCAAAATAATCATAGAAACCACTTGAGATTTTATCAATGTTTTTTTCAAAATCAGTATATTTTAATCCTAGCCCATCTTTGATATAATCATCTTCATCTAGAGTAATGATTGCTCAAGAATTGTTATAATCCTTTTCTGCTAATCCCTTATCTTTAATAGCATCAAAAGAAAGCTTATTAGTTTCTTCTAACATTTCATAAACAAGCCCCATAAGCTTTTTGTAATCTTCAAGATAGAGGTCTAGCTCAAAAATATCAGAAAGCAATGTTGGTTCATTAAGCAACTGATTGAGTTTAGCAAAATAATTAGTTTTAGTTTCATTACTCCTAAGTTGTACTCAATCAAAAGCAACAATTTCATCAAAAACCTTTTTGAATTTCTTTGGTATCATATTATATCTCTATATTATCTAAAAAGTTTTGTATCTCACTATAAGAAAACCCTTTTCTTCCTAAAGCAGAAATACATTTTTGCTTATTTGTATAATAAGTTTTCTTATCATCATAATCTCAACTTTTCTGAATACCCCAAAGTTGTTGTAGCTTATATTTCAATATGAGTTTTTTGATTAAATTTGTCTGACTCACTTGAGATTGATTTTCATAATATTTGTCAATAATCTCACTATCAATAGAAAATCTATCTTGAAAAAATTTTTGAATAATAGCTCTCTTCCCTAATCCTTTGTTATGCCATTGTTGAAATCTATAGTGAATATACTTTTCATTTGAGAGAATGCCTTTTTCTTGAGCTAGAGTAATAGCTTGGTCTACCATATCTTCAGGAGCTTTTTTTAGATATTTTTTTCTCATTTTTTCAACATGATAGATGTAACCATACTTTTCAATTATCTTTTGAAAAGCAAAAAGGAGCTTTTCAACAGTCCATTTTTTAGGCTTTAAAGTTCACTCCCTTTTTGCTTGAAGATAGGCTCTTCTTTTTTTATCTTTTTTGATCCACAGTTCAATACCTTTATCTTGTTGTTCCTTGTCTAATAAAGCAAAAACATCATCTTCTTCAATAAGCATTTTTCTAATATATTCTTTATGATATACCCATTCTTTTAGATTGTTACTCATTCAGGTTTAATTTCAATTAAAGATTGTTTGATGTCATTTACTAAATCTTTTAACTTTTGCAAATCTCATTGTGATTTTTCTGATTTAAAAACTCATCTTATTTTAAGGTTGCTAATAAATTGAGCAAGCTTCTTATCAATACATGAATAAGATTCTAACCAATCTTTTTCATAACCTTCATAGGTTTTCTTCCCTTCCAAAATGATTTGTTGAAATATTCTTTTCCAATGGTCAAAATCTCCTTTTGATGCCATGTGATATGCTTTATCATCATGAGAACTTAAAATTGACCCTAATGAAAGGAAGAAAGCTTCAAAATCTTGATTTTCCAACAGAACAGATAGATTTGAAAGGATAGAACCAGCACAAAGACTTCCATTTGAAGAAATATGGTTACCATTTTGTGTGGCAGTAAGATTAACAAATGTCCATCAATTATTACTTCAATTTGTTGAAAAAGCCATGATATAAATTCCATTATTTCCTACTAAGTGTTTATTAGTACCAATAATATAATCTTCTGAAAAAATAAATCCATCTTCCTTTAATTGTTCAATAGGTCAAGCAGTTTCTGTTAGAATTTTTTGAACATCTAAAGATTTCATAATTTTTTCATAAAATAAGACAATCATTTTATATTTGAGTTTTAATTTAGTATCCTCTTCCCCATGATCCATCATTTCCATAAGTTGCTTAAACATCATGTTAATTCCAACAACAGATTGCACAAGAGCTGTATTGATTGAAATTTCAAAGAGTTTATTTTTGCTTTGCTCTTTCAAATAAGCCTCTAATTGAGCAAATTGTTTAGCATTATGCACAATTATTTGACTATCATTAGTATTATTAAAATCAAGTTCTTTTGGAAAATCCAAAATATTAATATTTGAAATTGAAAAAGCCATTATGTTTATATTTAACAACTAAAGTTTCTTTTTTATGATTCAATTAACTATTCAATAATATCAACAAAGCTTATTTCCTCAGATTTAGTATCTCTAAGATATTGAAGGAGTTGATCCAAATACAACAATTCTTTTTCTTTATCTAAGATTTGATACCATTTTCTAGCAATAGGGAGATAAGACATTTTCTTTTTATCAAAGATGAAATATTGCCTAGTTGCAAAGTAACTTTCCAATCCATATCTGTTTTTTGTAAGATACATCTCATAAATAACAAAATTCAAATCTATTGCTTCAATTGGAAGAGTTGCATTTTCAGGGTAAGTAAACATATTTCTATTGAAAATCATTCCAGCAGTCCCAACTCCCTGTATCATACCTTCACCATCTCTTACCTTAAGCTCTCTTGGTCTTGTTGAATATTTCAAAGCTCCTTCAGTAGCTTTAATATCATTCAACTGAGACATTGCAATTCCTAAAGCATTATATTTAACTGCATAATCATTAACAAGTTTACCCAAAAGTTCAGCTCTTTCTGATCTATCTCCTGCTGGCAATCATTCAACTTTTTGTTGATAATCAATTATGAAAACAAGTTTATGATTAGGGAATCTTTTTCTAGTTTCTCTAATCCTATTTTCAATTCTTGAAATATTTAGATTATCTTCAATCTCTACATGTTCCTTAGCTAAAAAGTCAAGAACTTTATTTGACTCTTCTGTTACTAAAGCTTTTTGTGAAGTGATATGATTATGAATATCTTCAAGATGCTTTTCAAATTCTTGTTTAACTTGTTCTTTAAGTTCATCATCATAAAATTCACTTCCCTTTGCGAGCAAAGATTTTAAGAAATCTTCAACATTACCTATTGCCTCCAACACATTCTCAATAGGATAATTATTTAATATGAATTCTGAAGTGTGATGGTAGCCTTTCTCCATGAAATTACCATAAATTAAATCCATATTTTCAGAGGTTAGTGCAATACCCAAAGATAAAAAATTAGGTTTAGAAAGTAGTTTAATGAAAATAGATTGGACAATTTTCAATAAAGACTCATCTGCTTGCAAATAATTAATCATACTTTTTGCATTTGCTTTAAGTTTTAAGTTTAATGAAGAAATTTCAGATTTAAATTTCTTTTTCATATGATTAGCAGATTCATCTGCAATAGCATTATTTTGTGTGGTAAGTTGTTGTATTTTATCTTCTAACATAGAAATTCTATCTATCAAAGACATTTTTTCATCATACAACATATAATACTTTTTACTTTGAAGATTATTGATCAAATATTTGATAGATTGAGATTTATCCATTTCAAAAAGTGCAATGATTTTCTCAAGATTTTTTTCTTTATCTTGATTCTTAGAAATATCTTTTAGAATATCACTAATAGCTTCATTAGAAGTCATCATCATCAATCTTTTATGGAAATTTGCTTTATTAACTTCTGGTGTTCCAAAATATAAAACACAAATTTCATTATTACTTTCTACCAAATCTTTAATAAGATTTACTGAAAAAACTGTTTTACCAACACCAGTTCTTGCTGCTAAAGCAACAGATTGATTTGCCATAGAAGCTCCTGTATCAAACAAAACTCAAAATTTATTTAAATTAATCATTTGATTATTATTTAAGATATTGGCAACAATATCCTCATCACTGCTTTTTGTTGAGAAAGAATATTTATAAGATTCAAAAGCATCTTCTAGAATTTTTCTATTTTCAAAGTATTCATCTTCTGATTTAAATACTTCAACAATAATATTTTTCAACAAAAATAAAAGTACTTTAACTCTATTGAATGGAGTCTCTCATTCTAAATAAAAATCTATATCTGAATAATGTTGATCTTGTAATACTTGAAGTTTGAATTCTTCCATTTCAAAATCTCTTTCTTTAAGAATACTTCTCAATAAGGTATTGATAGCATTTTGTCCACTACTAAGCATTTGCAAAAAGTCCCTGTTTTCAGGGTACTTCATAATAATATATTTCAAAAATTGTTTAGCAGTAATTGTTGAATTAGCCTCCATTTTGTACCTTTTCTTGATAATTAAATTGATATATTTGATCAAATTGATTATAATCATTTTTATAAAAAAAGCAAATTGTTTTTATGATTTTTGTTATATAAAAAGCTAGGAAAGAACTCCAAAAAATATTTAGGTAGAATGTGGATATATCTTTATGTGATAACTTAGAATTTAGTAGCAAACAAGAATGATATTCTAAAACTATATGAGTTGTTCTATTTTTCTGATAACTTATACCTAGAAAATAAATCTAAGTTAACCTAATTATTTGTACAAATTTGACAGTCTAAAAGATAAACTTAAAATTTTTAGTAAACTACCATTAATATAATGAAAAAAATTTTTGCTTTTGTTTTACTCAGTTTTTTAGCTCTCTTTTTTACTATGAGAGCCAAAAGTTTAACTCCCAATGAACCATTAAGTCTGAAAAGTTTAGTCCTTCTTTCTGCTAATCCAACCATTGTTCTCAAAGAAGTTCCAAATGAGAGTAACACTTTCACAGATGGGAAAAGCTTTTATACCTATAGGAATAGTTACTATAATTATTATTCTTGTGCAATAGGTTGAGATTTTCATATCAAAAAACAAAATGGAGAGTGTTTGGCATTAAAAAAACAAGAACTTATTTCTGAAACAGAAATAAAAGCATATAATCAAAAACTTATCCCTAAAGAAAGGATTTTTAAAATGCCAAATTATGTGTTTAAACCATCTGCCACTGATTTCTTAATTACTTATAAATGAGTTAGAGTGCTATTAAGTGATATTACAGAAAATGCATATATCCCTGTAACTACTCAACATATTGATATCTTTATCTATAGATTAAGTCTCTCTCAAGATTTAACTAAAACTTTCTTAATTGATGCTGGTAATAATGAATATTTCCTAGTGAATTTGAAAGCAAACTATGAATCTTTTATCCAACAACACAAAAAAAATATTGACAATTATCAGTCCTATTTAAAAAAAAATAAGGTTTGAAATAAATTTCAAAAAGAAGATCAAGATCAAAAAGTAGAAAAAGCATACAATTATATAATCAATAATTATACATATAATCACAAATATTTGGAGAACAAAGAAACACACTACAAGGGAATGAATGCTATTAATACTATGCAAGACAAAACATGAGTGTGTGGTGGATTTGCTGGAGCTATGGTGTATATGCTTGATGCACAATGAATTGAAACTAGAAAAATAGATGGATTATCTTGTATGGAATGAACATGTGAAAATCACTCTTGGGTAGCAGTAAAATATGGTGATAAGTGGAAATACTTTGATCCAACTTTTGAACAATGAACACAGGAAATTAATGAGAAATGAACAACACCATACTTTTTTTGGAAACTTCCTAAACAAATATTTGAACTTAATCATTTCCCATGAAAATTTAAAAATATTGATGGGGTAACAGAAAAAGATTATGTTGAAAAAACCAATAAACAAATAGAAAATTATGTTCAAAAGCATAATAATTCCTTATTAGAAAAATTATCAAAATGAGATAAAATCTCATCATATCCAGAACTTTACTTATGGAACAAAATGCAAAGTCAATAATCAAAACATATCGAATATATTATATTTTTTTCTATATATAGATAGAACAGATGTGAGGCATCTAATTTATTTCTTCATTAAAAGCTCATGAATACATTAATGGATATAAAATGATATAGATTATTATTTATAGTTGCTTTTGTTTTGACTGCTATAATATTAGTGGGGATTTTGGGTATTCAAACTATCAATTCAGGTAATGAAATACAAATGAGTACTTTAGAGACTGTAGCTAAAACAGCAGCAAAATCTAATGGGCATATAGCACCTACATTATTACAAGGTATTGACCAACTAGAGTTAGGAGAACTAAGAATTGATACTAATTCAATGATATTTACCACCACAGATACCTATGATAGTCTAATAAAAACAGAACAAGTTTCTGATACCACACTAAAGAACTTAATAGGTGATGGAAATTTAAAAATTATTACTTTTTGAACAGACAAAACTTGAGAAACCTACATTTTAAATAAAAATGGTAGTGGTCTTAAAAATAATATAAAACTCTCAAAAGAAGCAACAAGATGAATAGGACATAATATGTCTGCTTTAGCTATTTGACCTGTTTCAAATGAAAAAGCATCACAAATAATTAAATCTTATTTCCCTAGGGCTTCTAAAATAAGTTTGGGAGATGACAAATGTATTGTAGTTATGGAAATGGTTGGAGTAAATGATGGACTCAAATTTTCAAGAGATTGAACAACAAAAGGTGCTGGTTGAGATACAACTGAATCTAATGAAAATGATGAAGGAAATTATATTTGAGGCTTCACTAGTGGAGAAGGTGGATCTAGTGGGGGGACATGAAATTGAGGAACAAATAACTGAAATGGTTGAGGATGAAGGGATTGAGATTGAAATGGTTGAGCAACAATATGAGATCATTCTGATACAACAGCAGGAGGAGCAACTGATGAATAATAAAAAAACAACTCTCTATTGAGTTGTTTTTTCTTCTGTTGAATTTTCTTCAACTTTTTTCTCTTCAGGATTTTTGCCTGTTATGAGATATGAATAAGGAAGGCTTTCTATCCAATCACAAAACATTTGCCAATCTGGGAGCAAATGATTTCTTCTTTGCTTATAGATAGTTTTTAATTGTCTATAGTTTGTAGACATTCTAGCAGTTATTTCAAGACCAGCTGGAGCATTGTAGAGCAATTTAAGCTTATTCTCTTTAGAAGGGTTTTCATTATAAGCATCTTGAAGCTCTTTCATCTGTTCTCTAGTCTGTTGAGTCACATATTCATTGAAAACTTCCTCAAAACTCATTTTGGTAAGTCTATGCATAGTAGACATGCTAGATACAAACTCTAGAAAGTGGTATCTCTGTGCTTCTACCCAAGCTTTGTTTGAAAAAGTAAGATCAAATTGAGCTATAATACCATTAAGCCAATTATCATGCCCCTCACCAATTTTAGTTTGAGCTAATTTCACTGCTCTTTTTGTGTGCATATCAAGATTATCCATTACTTCTGCTTTAATGTTTTCCAATCTTTCAGATCTCATTGGATAACCTGAAGCTACAATACTTTCTTCTAGTCCATAGATTTCGACATTTGATACTTTTGCCATTCTTATTTAATATATTTAATGATTAAAAACTTGTTCATTAAGTATTTGAAACCAGATTCTTTCTGTACTTAAAATGTTGCAAATTAAAGCTTATTCTTAATATTAATTTAGGTTTCTGATTGACCTCAAGGAGAACTATTTCTTTCCCAAAAAATTCCATGCTTATATCCTTGAATAGATTTATTAAGGTTTGCTAAATTTAGTCTATGTTCAGCAATTAGAGCATACTCTTTTTCTCTTTCAATTCAAAGATAATTTCTATTTAACTTTTTAGCAACAACTGATGTTGTTCAACTTCAGAGAAAAGGGTCTAAAACAAAATCTCAAGGATTGCTACTGGCTAAAATAATTTTAGCTATAAGCTTTTCTGGTTTTTGTGTTGGGTGTGTAGTATTCTCAGGCATACTCCAAAAAGGAATGCTAATATCTGTCCAAACATTTGATGGAGATGTTAGTCTATAATTTTGACCTTTCTCAACAAACCAATCTTTTGCTTCTCAATTATTATTGATATATGGGGCTATCACCTTTTTTTTGATTTTTACTGCATCTAAGTTAAAAGTATAATTATCTTCATTCATGACTCAAAAATAAATATCTTCAATACAATTTTTCCAATTATTTTTTGCTCATCTTCACTTTTCTCTTTCCCAAGTAATTCTATTTAATAATTTGAAATGTTTTTTCATTGATTGACAAATAGAAGCAGAACTCTTCCAATCACAACACACATACAAAGAACCATTTGGTTTTAAAACTCTTTTCAATTCTTCCATCCATGTATCTACCCATTTTTCATAAGTTGCATCATCAATAGATTTGAAAATATTTCAAGCATAATTTTTTGTTAAATTATATGGTGGGTCAGTCACTACCAAATCAACAGAATTAGAAGGAAGTTTTTGTAGAACATTTAAGCTTTCTCAACATATTGTTTTATTCAAATAAGAACAATTATCCTTTAAATCATTTTCATATAATAATTGTTTTTGAAGTTTTTCCACATCTAAATTTTCTATCCTTATAGTTTTATTTTTTTCTGAGAACATTTCTTTTTTATTTAAAGAAGATTAAAATTGATGTTTTTCTCCATATATTTGTTTCATGAATTTTGTATGACTCCAAACCTCAAAGCAACAAACAACAATATACACTACAATAGCTAGCAAGTGCCACCACCACTCATAATGTACTGGTTCTTTAGAGGTAAAATCTAAAAGCTTTGAGTAAAAAAACCATACTAAACACACCATATCTATTGCTCATGCTAATTCTGCAATAAGAAGTACTGGACTAATTTTTGTTTTACAGAATGCACATTTTCCTCTCAAAAAAAGATAGGAGAAAATAGGAATATTGTGATACCATTTTATTTGTTTTTTACAGTGATCACACCTACTTCTTCACAATATGCTTTTGAATGAAAAATTTTCTTTCTCTTGGTATTTTCTAATGGCAATTACCCCTATAAAACTTCCAAAGATTGCACCAATGTAAGCTACCATAAACCATAAAATTATTTTTCAAACAAATAATCATCAGGTAAGTAGCATTACTTGTTGTTCTAAAGATAGACTTGTTAGATAAGACATTTTTTATAAAAAAATATTATAAAGTTGAACATAACTATTATATTTATATAGTTAATTTTTAAAAAATTAAAACATTAAATAATGGGCTATGCTGTTATCTACAAAAAAACTGTCCTTGAGGGGAAAAATGGGAGGAAATATCCAATATTAACTACAACAGGAAATGCACTATGGTTAGAAATGGGGTATATCAATTACAAGCCAGAAGATTTGGAAAATTATTTCAAAAAATCATTGTATCATGATGAGCTTAAGGAATGAAATAAATGGTTGGATTTAGATCTTTGATGTTATTGGAGTCTTAAATATTGAACAAAATGTACTGCTTGAAGATTTGTGAAAGGTCTTAGTAAAACAACATATTCATTAAAAGATTTTGAAAATGTGAAAATTTGGAAATATGACAAATCAATTCAATGTACCTTAAAAGACCTTGATAATTTGGATGATGCTTCTCTTGCAAAAATTAATGGGGGATTTTTTGTTTCTGTGGATGACTTCAAAGATGCTTTATATAAAGCTATAGCAAAAAAAAGAGCTAAAGCATAAAACCTTATTGCCAATATTAAAAATTAAAAAATAGTAGATTAAATTCCCATCTACTATTTTTCTTTTTGAGATTAAAATGTTGTGAACACAAAGTAAATTCTCATAAGAATAACAAATGCAATGAATCTGATAGTTAAATCTTTCAATTGTTCTGACCAAACCCACTCTTCTTTGTTTTCTTGAGACCTCTTATGCATAAAATAGTTAAATGCTAATTGTCCAATTCCAGAAAACCATAGCATAAATAGAATTACTAATATATAACTTACAATATATACCATAAACAACAAATTATTCATGAAAGGAACTTCAGATTCAACTAAAGGAATAAGTCCAATCATAATTCATTTTTTCTTATAAGTTTGTCCATCATTACCATTGAATACTGCATCATAACTTTCTCCAAAAAACATAATTTTGTTTCAAGCATTAGCCTCATTTAATGTATTTGAAGTGACATTGAGACCATTAGCAACCTTAATTTCATTTTGAAGAGAGTAGATAAGATTTTGAATTTTGGCTTGTGCTAATACTCCATCTCCAAAGAAAGTGGCAACATTTTCTCCTCTATACCCATTGAAAAATCTATTTTTACTAATTTCAATATTGGAAGTTTTAAATACATCTCAAGCTGGGACTAAATTATGTTTCTTTTTAAGAGTTTCTAGAAGCTTAAAGTGGAAATTCTTTAAACCACTATCAAGTCCAATATATTTTCCAAAAATATCTTGAACTACTGGAGATGCCATAAGCTTTGGTAAATCTGGGTTGTCTTTTTCTGCATGATATTGTTGAAATCTTACAAGAAAAGCATTTATTCCTTCTGTTCCTTGTAAAGCTTGTTTAATAAACATAGACCCAACCATAAAGTCTAATCTATTCACATTAAACATATAGAAAAAGGGTCTTAATGAATCTGCTCCTTTTGAGTCTGGTGAAGTTGAAAAAGTCATTCCATTTCTTATTCTAACATCTGCTCTGTTGAAGAGATAATAAGCAACTTCTATTCTTTCTGGTTCAGATAATTTTGCCAACTTTCCTCTATTTACTATTGAGAGGTATTTATTGTATAAGTCTTCAAAGAATTTTCCATACTCAACAAATGGAACTTCAACATTATATTCAAGACTCCTATGTTTAGTTGTTCAAAGTCCATAATTAATATGTAAAGCTTCTTGAAGTTGTTTGAAAGTTGAGAAACCATAACAGAAATCAGTAATAAGATGATTTGATTTCTTCAACATTTTGATATTAGTGATTTTATCTTTTCCTGCTACAACTGCTCCATTGCTTAATTCTTGCTTAAAGCTATTCCAGAGAGCAGGGTCTACATAGTATTGAGTTCAATTATTAGTAGTTCATACTAAGAAATAGAAACCAATCAAAGCTTCTTCTGTATTTGGATGGAGACCAGGAATTGCAAATGTCCCTTTACTTTCAAAATTATTTGTTGATGCTAAAGAAACAACTGTTTTCCCTCATTTTGTTTTTGTAAAAGTTTTTTCATATCACTTTAGCAAGTTATTTAACTTATCTGTTGGATAAGGAGTACCACTATTTTCATTTTGATAAAGAGTGGAGTTATAGATATTTCTTGGAACAAAATAATTGGTTTTATATTTTGAGTTGTTTACTGATCTTATACAATTTTGTATATTAGCAGATGATGGTTGCCAATCCACCTTCTTTCAATTCATAATACTAGCTAATTCATCAGCATAGATAGATACTCAAACTCATATTTTTTTAGAGTCTTTATATAAATTAGCATCACTATCTCAAAGAATTGCATTCCAACTATTCTTTTTATTATTCAATCACTTATTTAAGGTTTCTGGATCATCAGTAGTAGCTTTAGAAATAGACAGAGAAATTGGATTAAATTGGCTATCAGATTCTACTAATTCCACAGGGGTAAACCATTTTAATCAAGTTGTTTCATAATACATTTTAGCAATCAATTGTATCTTTTTATCTCTGAAAGTAATACTATCATTAATGAGGTTTTTTGCTTGTGCAACCACTGTTCAAACAACAGGAACTACATTACTAAATCCATTATCTTCTAATTTATAGTTAATATAGTCATAACCATTAGTAAGAATTGCAGTATCTCCATTTTTAAGGTTGATTTCTTGTTTAATATTTAAGATAAAAACTGCAACTGCAACAATTACTAACATAACAAAGATATTTGTCCATTTCCCTGCCTTCTCTAGTAATTTAGAAAAAGCTTCTTTACCACTTAATAACCCTCACTGAAATAAAGCAAAAGACAACACCATATTATCTTTAACCATTTGTGAATCCCTCAAAAAATGATTGGAAGTATCAATTGAAGTCTGACTATCTAACTTCCCTTTGCTATTTAATCATTTTGCTTGTTTTATAAATGATAGTAAGCTATTGGCTAAAGTATTTACTGTTTCTCTTGTTAATCTAGACTTAGTTGATAACTCAAGATCTTCTTCATTGGTTAAAGCCTTTCTAATATTTGAAAAGACATTGATATTGACTACCATATGGAGTAATCACATAAGAATGATATAACCAACAACTAAGATAAAAACAATCATAATCAAAGTCATACCATTCCCAGAAACTAGCATATTGATTAAATCAGACCCTCAAATATAAAGTTTATCAATAAGCCAAAAGAAAAATCCTAAGGGGACAAGCTTTAACACAAAAGTGAAGATTTGTAGAATTACAAATCAACCTGCTAGGAGTATTTGAATAAGCAAAGATAGAAACTCCATTTTAAATGCTTTTTTAAAAAACTAAATTACACTATATGTGGTGTTTTTTTATTTTGAGGACTGGTTTTATCTTCAATATCTTTCATTTTTTCATCAATCAAAGCAGAAATCATTCAAACAACCCTAGAATGAGTTTCTTGAACAACTTGATTATTAAGATATTCATTTAATATGCTAGCCATTTGGTCTTCTTTTAAAAGAGAAGAAGCTATTTGTTGTGCCATCTTATGATTTCCTTTAATTGAAGAAAAAGCGATCACTAACAGGATTCAAGCCATCAATATTGCTTTTAAAAATGCTTTTTTAATATTAACCCAATTCATCAGAGAAGAACTATCAATTAAATGTTCTTTTTATAATAACCTTCCCTTGAATTTTAAACATTGAGGAGTGCCTCTTCCTGTATCATAAAAATTATATTCAACTTCTATATTAGATGAGTCCTCTGATTTCCCATTTTCTTCTAAAACAAATTGCATAAGTTGCATTACATTAATCATAGAATCATCAGAGAATCAAATTGATATTTTTCATCAGTCTTGCTTTGCTATTTTATGCAAAAAATCTTTAAAACAAATTGCTTTTTTACTTGCAATTTTTGTCTCCCAGGCAATACCCATTTCTAGACAAAAATCCCTATTAGAAACTGGATAAAAAAATATTTTTGGTTTATTTGCAATAATCCCATCTCTAATCATGAGTTCAAACAAGGCATCAAATGCAATTTCAAATTCTTCAACTGCATGCCCTCTTGCAGTAATAATAGCAATGGGACAATTATTATTGATTGCAGTAATAAACCTATCCCAACTAGGTCATAGATATTCAAGATAACCTATTCTAGACTTCACATAACAACTGGTGAGATTATCTCTTAAATATCAATCTCATCTCCTAAAATTATTCATACTTTCCTCAATATCTCAATCAATATGGGAATATCTTTCATTTTTAATGAATTGATAATAATCATGTTGATTAACCTCAATTGTTGTATTTTCTTCTTTATCAAAAAGATAAATCACCTCTTTTGTGTTAAAAAGATTTTCATCCAAATCAAAGCAATAAGCTTTATATTCTGTATTTTCCATTCCCAGGTTATTTTATGTAAAAAAAATCAGTACTTATTATACTGATTTTTCTTAAAAAATCAAAAGATTATTTTACCAACAATCAAAGAAAATCTTGATTTAGGAATGCAGCTGATTGAGTAAAGATTAAAGTGTTTTCTATATCAATTTTATCTTTATCTAATCCACTTAAAGAAAAAGCCATAATAGTTCTTTCTTTATCAACTGCAGTTGTTTTTAGATCTTCAATATTTTTTAGCACTTTTTCAAAGTTTTTACTAAGATAATCCATTGCCCCACCTTGATTTTGTGCTTGATTATCAATTTCTATTTTTTTTGAAGAAATATAAGCTGAGACTTCCTCATAAAATAAAGAAATAAATCATTTCATTTCTTCATCAAAAGCTTTAGCATCAACATCCAAATCCTTTAATTCTCCTGATGTTTTTTTAATGATAAATAAATAATTTTCATTAACATTTACTTTTACTAAATAAACATTATATAATTTATTTATTTTTTCAACCAATTGCTTATACTTTTGAGTAAATTGGAGGTTTGAACTCAAAAAAGGTGAATATATTGTTTCAAACGAGGAGAGAGGTCAATGATACCCAGTTTTTGCAATAATAAAATTCATAAAATTATCAAACTCATATTTACTCATAATTGAATCTAAAGGTTGGTGTATATGAATAGGTTCAAACCCTTCATGAACATCAATACCTTGAAAAACAGTTCTTTTATTAACCATCTTACCATTTTTATCTTTAATTTGTTCCCCTAACTCTACTTCTTGTTTTACTCCAATTGAAAGGTAAGGCAATTCATATACTTGCCCCTCTGCTCCCTCTAACAATACTGGACTAATAGCATCTTTCAAAAGAAGCTTATTAGCTTGCAAAACTAAAGTTTGAAACTTTAATCTTGAGGTTTTTTCATAACCTTTATGAATATCTTTGACTCAAAGTTGCATTAGTTGTATATTTTTTGGCAATTCCCAAGTGTCAAGCAGAAAAAACAAAGCTACAAAAACCACTCACATAGAACCCCATAGAATTAGTTTTCTATGCACAATACACCATTGAAAAAATTGTGCAACAACCAACATTCCTTTTGATTGCATTTGATTATTTAATAATAATTAAAGATATTTTATGAAATTTTTTTCAATAATTTTATTGAAAACATTTATTGCCTCTTCCTCACCTGAAGCCACTGCATCAAGTTCCTTTTCCATCCAAATAGTAAGATTAAGATCAAAAGTGTCAAACAACCCAGCTTCTTGATTTTCCTTTTGAAGCAAATACCAAAACCATAGCCCCTTTGGCAAAGCTACTAGATTTGATCAAGAACTTTTTACCAATTTTTTATCTTCAACTGTTTGTAATATAGAAGCCCATGTAGATGGTCTAGCTATTCCTTTGGATTCAAGCTCATTTTTAATTTTATTCAATCCAATATTAACTGATATTTTTATATCAACATCCTTTAAAACAATTTCTTTAATAGTTACCTTGTCACCTTTTTCAAAGATAAGCTTTCCTTCATCCCAATCTGAAGCATAGTTATAAACAGTAGTGAATCCCTTTTGTATGATTGCTTTGGTTTTTAATTCAAAAGGTAATCCTACTTTTCAAGCTTTATAAAGACCTGTATATGTAGTAGTTTGTCCTTTAGCATCTTCTTTATAAAAAGCACCTAAAGTTCTTCTAATGATAAGCTCATAAACCTTTGCTAAATCTGTTGAAAGTCAATGATTTGGTATAGCTAATTCTCCATTTCAAAGATATTTGAAGTTAGTAGATGTAAATATAATAGCATAGTGACCAGCTTGGACAAAATCTCATTTATCTACATAATCTTGATGTTTATACTCTCCTTTTAATAAACTTTTAATTTTTTCTTCATATTCTTCTGGAACTGTTATTGAATCTGTTCTAGGATAAGAAGTAAGCCCCATTTCAAAAAGTTTTTGTGCAGCTGCCATAGCCTCTTTAGGTTTCATTCATAAGAGATTAAGGCATTCAGATTGCAAAGTAGACAAAGAAAAAGGCTCACATCTTTTAAGGGTAGTAACTGAAGTGGAAATATTGTCAATTATCAAATCTTTGTTCCCAGATTTAAAAGATTTTTGCAATATTTCATAAGCTTTTTGCATTTTTTCATATTCAGTTTCATATTGTTTATTCATTGCAAAATCCCACTTATTCCCCTGTTTATCAACCAAAGAAAGCTTTTTCTTTAATTCTAATCCCTTTCCATTGATAAGAGGATCAAGATATTTTTCAATGCAAGTTCTAAGAATTGGATTTTGTACTCTTCAAATTGAAATTCAATAAAAATCCAAAGCATCTTTATCTTTGGTATAACCTCCTTTTGAATATCAAGTCTTTGAAGAGGAACTCTTAGTAGAAGTTTTTGATGACTTTGTAGTTTTTTTATATGCCATTTCACAAATTAAATTTGCTAAAACTCTTTTGTTTTAACTTTTTATATAAAAAGATAAGAAAGGCAACCTGAATTCTTTAGCATGAGGATGAATTTCCCCAAAATACTTTTAATACATAAATATTTTAATTTATGAGGACTTATAAATACAAAATCAGACCCACACAAGAGCAGGTAGTTCTCATTGAGAAACATTTATGATGTTGTAGATTTGTATGGAATAAGTATTTAGGAGAAAGAAAACAAGCTTATGAAGAGCAATGAAAGAGCTTATCTTATTATGATAATGCTAAATCTCTTACTGAATTAAAAAAAGAACTCACTTGGCTCAAAGAAGTAAATAGCCAATCTTTGCAAGCTACTCTTAAGGATTTAAACTTAGCTTATGATAGGTTCTTCAAGAAGATAGCTAAGTTTCCAAGATTTAAGTCTAAGAAGAATCCTAAGAAATGATTTCATATCCCTCAACATATTCAATTGAAAGGTAAAAAACTAATTATTCCTAAGTTTAGATGAGGTATCAAAGTAATAATACATAGACCTTTACTTTGAACAATAAGAAATGCTACTATTACTAAGGATAATACTTGATATTATGTGGCTATTACTTGTGATGCTCAAATAAAACCATTGGAAAAGGTTAATAAGAATGTAGGACTTGACCTTTGAATAAAAGATTTCTGTATCACTTCAGATGGAGAGAAGGTAGAGAATCCTAAGTTCTTAAGAGCTATGGAAGATAAGTTAGTTAAAATTCAAAGTTATTATTCAAGGCATAAAGGGAAGAGAACTTTAAGGAAACTTCAGAGGTTACACTCAAAGATAGCTAATCAGAGGAAGGACTTTTTACATAAGTTATCAACTAAACTTATTCATGAAAACCAAGTGATATGTTTAGAAGATTTGAATGTAAAGGGTATGATGAAAAACCATAACCTAGCTAAATCTATTTGAGAAGTTGGTTGGAGGATGTTTGTAGATTTCCTTACTTACAAAGCTGAATGGTATGGAAGAACTTTGATTAAGATTGATAGGTTCTATCCCTCTTCTAAGACTTGTAATTCTTGTGGAAATAAGAAAGAAACTCTTTCATTAAATGAAAGAGTATATCATTGTGATCATTGTTGAGCAACATTAGATAGAGATATTAATGCTGCTAAGAACATCCTTAAACAAGGATTAAAACAATTGGAACAATAACTATTCTTTGGAGGCAGGGACTGTCTTCTAAAGCTATTAAAGCTATTAAAGCTATGCGAGCTGCCATTGTGTGCATTGTTGGGAGCTATGACCATAGAAGCCTCAATTTGAGGTAGTTCACAGACAATTCATTTTTTTAAAGCTCTCTAAAACCTTGTTATGATTTGCTCTATAATAAACTTTAGAGAATACAACATTTTTATATTTTCATTGTATTATCATGACAGAAAACACACAATCAGAAGGAAGTTCTGGTATTAGTTCTTCAATAATTGCTCTTATTATTCTTGTGGGAGTGGTTAGTGCTGCCTATTTGATAAAAAGCAACAAAATCCCACATAAACCAAACACAGAAACACCAATTGTTACAGAAACTCCAAATAATATAGAGCCTCCAATTGTTGAGCAACAAAACCCTGGTGCAATTGAACAAGAACAAGTACAAGATAATGGAGATTTTCACAAAACCTACTGTGATCAAAATCAAGGAACATTGACTAAAGATGCTAATGGAATGGATACTTGTACTTTAAAAGATGGGCAAATCATTCAATTTGGAGATCAAACTATTCCAACAAATAATGACAATGAAGCAACAAAAGGTGCTACTTCTGAAGTTCTCCCTGCTAACCCTGTAAGCAATGAAAATGAAAATATTAGCACTTCAAATCTTAATGCAGAAGAAGCACAAATCAAAGCAGATGAAGAAACTCTTGCTAAAGATTTCAAAGGACTTACTCTTGAAGAGGCAAACAAACTTGCAGAAAGTAAAGGTTTAGAAACTAGAGTAACTTCATTGAATGGAGAAGCAAAAGCAGTGACAGCTGATTTGAGAATGAACAGAATCAACTTTGATATTGTCAATGATAAAGTTGAGAATGTAACTCTTGGTTAATTTAATTTTTAAGAAAAAACTCTCAAAATAGAGAGTTTTTTGTTTAATTAAGAATTTTTTTTCATAGGATATTTGCAATATCTTCTTTTCTTTTTATATTGACATATAATCAAGCTGTTCTTGAATTTCTTGTTTCTTGCACTAAAAGACAAATTGGATATTTAATTCAATAAATTGTAGAAAAAGACCTTGCCAAAAAAGTGGTTCATTGAAACAACTCAATATTTTTATATTCTTTTATAGCTGTAAAATTCTTAGGGTTAACTAGATAATAATTACCATTAGAGTAATCATCACTTTTTCACACCAATATATCAAAAGCTGGTTTTTCATCTCCAGCAACATTACAATAAGGCAAAGTATGTTGATCAAATACACCTATTTCTTTTGTGTGAAAACTTGTTTGATTTTTGAATCAAAAATCTCCATCAACAATTTCCCAGTTCAATTTTTTCTCATTAAATCTAAACAACTTATGATCTGGATTTGAGAAAAAGTAAGCCCTTCCTTTATATTGTATTGGTTTATCAATTCTTACTGGAGTTGGAATCTCCATCAAACTATTCTTTCACAAAACAAAAGATTGGTTTATTTCCCCATTTTCAGAATAAATGATAAGGATTTTTGTTTTTTTATGTGAAACTAAAACAATATATGGCACTGTTTTGTTAATGCTTACAGTTGTTAGATCTCATATTTTTTCACAACCTTTGTCTGAAAACCTAACTAATGAATATACTATTTTATTGTTTCAATGGTCTAAATCTCAAACAATCTGAATAAACAAATTTTCTTCCTTTAATCCATCTAACATTAGGAAAAGCCCATCAAGAAATTCTATTTTGTCTTCTTTTTGTTCCAACATAAGTCTGCTCTTTGTTGAAAAGATTTCATAAATATTATGCAAAAAAATATCTCCTCTAATAGCCTTACATATCTTTTGAAAACTTTGATTTCACTCTAAAACATTTTTTATGTTATTCTTATTGAAAGAATATTCATTGATTAAATTTTTAATTAACATATCATATATAAAGATTTTTTTATTTATTGGATTGGAATATAAAATTCTTTCTTCTCCTAAAGACAACCTTGCCTCACTTTCTTTTAGCTTTGCTCCATTGAAAATAAAATCTCTAATTTTTCAATCACCATATATTTTTATTCCTTCTTTTGTGAAGATAATGCTTTCAATATTTTTGAATTTGTTTTCAAAAACATATCTCATTCCCTGTTGTGTCAATAAAAATAGAGTTCAATCTTTCTTCTTAATGAAGAACTTATGGTTGTCAACAAATTGCTCATCTTTTACAAAAAATACCTCATCTCCTTGTTCTATTCTTACACTTTGATACAACAAGGTTTGTGAATCTGTTAATGATATAGCATGAATGTCAAGTTGTCCCTCTTTTGTCTGATTATAGATAAAGTTGTGAAACATTTCTATTGTATCTGTTACTCATTGTTTAATTTCAACTTTTGAGAAAAATTCCACTAGTTCTTCATGTGATAGTATTTTATCACTAATGGTTAAAGTGTTGTTTGAAGTTATTTTAATTTCTAGATTTTTAAATCAAATTGATTTTCAAAGCACAAAATCCATATTTGCCTCCTTAATAAAGTCTTTCATCAAAAAATAAGGTAAATGCCTAGAGATTGTTCAATTTAAGTTTATTTTCTCTGTTCATTCTTCTAGTATTAAATTGATATTTCTTAGAAAAGGAACTCCCACCCAAACAATTTTATCTTCCCCAGAAACAGATTGTTGAACAAATTCAATCTTTCAAGTATTACTCCCTACCTGAACTTTCCATTTTCATTCTCAAAAAAATTGATCCAGTTTTGTTTGTAAAAAATTACATCTTTTATCAAGAGTTGTAAGTTTGGATGATTTTTTAATGTTTTGAATATACATATTATCTACAAAAAAATTAAATCATGTTTAAAATTTTAAGATGGCAATTTTAATTTAAAAAAGATTTTTAGTTCTTACATTCACACATGAATAGGATCTAGTAGATTTGGCTTCAAGGTGTGTTGCCATAGTTAAACCTTGATGAGTTAACAATAAACATATTGGCAATTTTATAACATTATTTTTGTAAAGAAACACAGATTGATTAACAACTTTTAATTGGGATTTTTCTACTAATGGAATAAGTGATTTAGCACTATAAATAGAAGCTGATTGTTCTACCAATCTGACTACAAAAATCTCAAAAGTAGGATTTCAATTAGTGTCAACACAACAATAAGGGAGACTTCAATTATTTATATTAGCTAACTTTTGTTCTTGAATATTGAAATTGTAATCAAATATCCTACAGTTTTTTCTTTCTTTCCAACTAAATAAAGTTTTTTCAAAAAGGAATAACTTATTATCTGAAGTTAGATAATATAATCTTCATAAATAAATAAGAGGTTTATAAATTTGAGTGGGAGTTATAACTTCTTGAAGAGTGTCTTTTTCAAGTGTAAATGTTTTATCTTGTTTTGTTTCTGTGGAATAAACAAGAATGGTTTGTGTTTGTTTATGAGAAACCATTAAAACTAAAGGAGGTTTTTCAGTCATTCTCATTCTGTAAAGTTCTCAAAGTGGTTTATATCAATTTTTTGAAACTTTGACTAAAGAAAACACTATTGTATCATTAGCATCTATTTTAATATTAACCCAAAATATTTTACCATCTGGTTGTTTCAAATCCATAAAAATACCCTCCAAAAAAACTAGTTTATTATCCTTTTGTGCAACAATGAAAGAAATATCATTACAATCATTGTTAAGAAGATTTTTTAAGAAGTCTACACCACCATTAAAAGTATAGAGGCTATTGAAGGCTTTATTATATTTTAACAAACTTTTTAATTTTGATTGAATTAATTCTGGATATTCAAAAATATTTTTTAATGAAAGTTTATATTCCATAAATATATCATTGATAGGTTTCAATATCCATAAGATATGCTTCCTCTTTTGAAACTTCATTTATGATTTTGTGTAATTGTGTTCAAAATTGATAAAATAATTGAGATTTTCATCAACTTACAACTTTAAAACCTCCATTAAACACCCTTATATCTTCAATACTCTCATATTTTTCTGGAAATTCATGATACCCATTTTTGTATTTAACAACAATTAATTGTCAATTTTGCTTTCTAATAAATATATATCAAAGGGAGAAAAAGAAGTGGTCTTGTTCCTCCAAAGTGACAACCCTATGGTTTATTTCTCAATCTTGAGTTTGATATATGAGATGAATATCTAATTGATTCTCTGTATTCTGACTACATAAGAAATGATCTTGATAATATCCCATATTTGAGGTGTAAGTGGTATTAATTTTGTGTTCCTTACAAAATCTCACAATATCCTGAAAAGATCAAATTTCTCAATTCATAGAAATCCATTTGTTTTGTTTTGTTCTTATTTTAAGATTATATAAAGTGACTGTTTTTCACAACTTTAAATCAATTTTTATATCAACAAAGTTTGTATCAAATAAGATGTCTGGAAAAACAATCTTGTTGATTGGAACAGATAAAAAATCATCTTGTGCTTTTTTATTTTCTAATAATAGATGATCTATTCTAAGAGATTTTGGGATTTTAGACACTAGTAATATTTCTTCACTTTTGCCATCAACCCTTTTTACTGACAATGAGTTTGTTGGTACTAATGTGGTAACCTCAATAATTTTATGTCAGAATAATTCATTAAATTGCTCTTGTAGTCTATTAGCTCTAGTGTAAAAATTAGAATTATTATGTTGAGAAAACAATTTATTTATATACATGCTACAAAGTTCTTTAATATTTAAATCCTTAGTTTTAGAATCTAAACTTTTAATGTTTTATATAAAAAGATAGGAAAGAAAACCTCAATGCTTTAGCATGAGGATAAATTTCTTCAAATAAACTATATAATACAATACCTTTTGATGCATAACTATTTTAGATATGAGGACTTACAAATACAAAATCAGACCTACAAAAGAACAAGAAGTTCTCATTGAGAAACATTTGTGATGTTGTAGGTTTGTATGGAATAAATACTTATGAGAAAGGAAAAGAGTCTATGAAGAAGATAAGAAGACTTTAAACTATTATGATAATGCTAAATCCTTGACTCAACTTAAGAAAGAATTAACTTGGCTCAAAGAAGTAAATAGCCAATCTCTTCAAGCTACTTTGAAAGACCTCAATTCTGCTTATGATAGATTCTTTAAAAAGATTACTAAATTCCCAAAATTTAAATCTAAGAAGAATCCTAAGAAGTGATTCCATATCCCTCAATATATTCAATTGAAAGGTAAGAAGCTCTGTTTCCCTAAATTCAAAGAATGAATTAAGGTTGTACTTCACAGACCTCTCTTGTGAACAATAAGAAATGCTACCATAACTAAAGATAATACTTGATATTATGTATCAATAGTTTGTGATACTCAAATACAACCATTGTCAAAAGTAAATAAAAATGTAGGTCTTGATCTTTGAATAAAGGATTTTTGCATAACATCAGATGGAGAGAAGATAGCTAATCCTAAATTCTTCAGAACTATGGAAGATAAGTTAGTTAAAGTTCAAAGTTATTATTCAAGACACAAGGGAAAGAGAACTTTAAGGAAACTCCAAAGATTACATTCAAAGATAGCTCATCAAAGGAAAGACTTTTTACATAAGTTATCAACTAAACTTATTCATGAAAACCAAGTGATATGTTTAGAAGATTTGAATGTAAAAGGTATGATGAAAAATCATAAGTTAGCTAAAGCCATTTGAGATGTATCTTGGGGAATGTTTGTAGACTTCCTTACTTATAAAGCAGAATGGTATGGAAGGACTTTGATTAAAATTGATAGATTCTATCCCTCTTCTAAGACTTGCAATTGTTGTGGAAATAAAAAAGAAACTCTCTCATTAAATGAAAGAGTATATCATTGTGATCATTGTTGAGCATCATTAGATAGAGATATTAATGCTGCTAAGAATATCCTTAAAGAAGGATTAAAACAATTAAAATAATAACTATTTTGGAGGCAGGGACTGTCTTCTTTCTAAAGCTATGCGAGCTGCCATTGTGTGCATTGTTGGGAGCTATAACCATAGAAGCCTTAAGGCTTTAGCCTTAGGCAGTTCACATTAAGTCTAAAGCCCCTAAACTTATGAAGATATATTTTCTCTAATATAATCTTTTTCAAAAATGTTAAAGTTTTTTTAAATATTAAATAGATTATTTATTCTAATACAAGTCTGAAAAATCAAAAAATAATTTAAAGCTAAGCATCTCTTCAAAAACAAGGGAAATTTTAATTCAAACTATTTAAAATCTCCAATCATATTTTGAGAATATATTGTATGCAAAATTATAGATTCCTAATCAAAGGTAGAAATATTCATCTAAAATATTTTATGTCTCTTATTTTCATTTTGGAGATGGTACTACCTAGTGTTTCTTGATATAAAAATACATCTTTTTACAAAAAAGATGGGGAATCCCATCTTTTATTTTTAAAGTCACATCTGTTGTACAATATCATCCAACTCTAATGAGTTGTAAATAACATTAGCAAGTTGTCAAAAATTGTACTTCTGATTAATAAATTGTAGAGTAGCACCTCATAATTCTGGATTAGGTTTTGGTTCACCAAGTTTACCAATGTTATAGAGGGTAAGAAGTACTCAAGCATTTTCAGCTTTCCACAAATCCACACCTTGAGTCAACCAACCTTTTTGAGCCATTTTAAAGAATGCTGAGATAATATCTGTTTGTGCTTGTTTATTGCTAACTAGCCAAGATACAATTGTTCCTTCATTTTTAGGGTGCCATGTCCCATTTTTATCTTTCCAATAATATGTATCTTTGAGAGTTTTTAAAACAGGGTAATCTCAAATAGAAAAAATTGAGCCATTTTTATAATTATTATTAATTAATTGAGTAATGAAATTTACCTTAGTCCCATATTTTCAATAACTGAATTTACTCATCACTGCCAATCTTGGAGAGCCATATTTAAGGAACACACTTTTAAAAGCAGCTTTATATTGAGTATGCATTCTAATATTTTCAATCAACAGTATTGTCAAATAAAATTTAGGACTAACTCAATCTTTTTTTGCTACCAACAATTGTTGTTGTAGTTCAGTATCCTTAATCATTGCTTGCTTAACATAACCATAGACATTTTCATTTTCCTTACAAAAAGAATAATAACAAGGATTGATAATAACAGCAGATTTTTGTGTATTAAATTTAAGGTCTTTCATTGATTTAATAATTTCAGCTTTTTTTATCAAAAAATCCCTTTCTAATTCTGGAGAAATAGCTACAGGTCTAGCTTGTTTTATGGCATTCCAATCAATGTTAATTTTATCTTTTAGATCATAAGCATTCCATTTTTTAGCAAAATCAACAAGATTAAATTGCTTTTTGTACAAAAAATAATAAGTTGCAAGAAAATCTTTTACATTGTTATGTTCCTTATTTAATTCCCAAACATTTACTAAATCAATATCATTAGCACTAATTTTTCATATATAGTTTGGAGTATCAGTCTGAGGTTTTAAATTTGATTGTTGTGTTTCTTGTAGTGAGGGTGTTTCTTCTTTATTTATTTCAGATAAAAGCTCTTTTTTTTCTCTTTCCCCACCATCTACTGCATCTGCCTCACTATAGCCATCTTGAATTGTCTCCAAAATCTTATCAGTTTGTTTTGCCAAATAATCATCAACTTTTTGTGGTTGTGTTTGTTGGGAAATAGTTGTTTCTTCATCAACAATTACTCTATTATTAGAAGTATCAACATTTCTATCAATTTCTAATCCAAGATTTCCACCATTATCATCAAAAAAACCATTGAGATATGCTACTACTCAAGATCCAATAATAAGCAAAACAAACAGAAAAGCATAAAGCAAACCAAAAAGGACTCCCCTATTTTTTGCTTTTTTAATGTCTTGTTTTGTTTTTGTGAGCAATTTGTCTAAAGCCTCAAGGTCTTCAAGAAGTTCTTGAGATTCAATTTTAAGAGCTTTTATTTCCTCTTCTCTTTGAGCTAAAAGTTCTTTTGTTGTCATATAGAAAACTATTCAAAGATTAAAAATTTTTGATTAATGAGTTTTAACATAATCCCATAGAGCTTCATCTCCCTCAACTAAAGGAATTCACAATTTTTGTGCTTTTTCAAGCTTTGATCCTCAAGCTTCAGCTCAAACAAAAACAACATTACATTGCTTACTTGGGCTAGCATGAAATATAGCACCTTTTTCTTCAAGCTTTTTAACTATTTCATTTCTTCCTTCAGAGAAAGTTCCTGTAATAGAGAAATGAAAATTGCTAGTTCATTGTTTTTGTTCTGCTATTTGCAATCAAATAGTTTCAAAAACTATCTTATCCATACACATCTCCACACTATTAGCTTTCTTGCTAATTTCTTTAGCCAAAACTTCCCCTATTCCATACAAATCTTTATAGTTTTTTTCATCAAAAAGCCATAATTGAAGTTCATCAAAAGTTTTTGGTTGTGTTTTCATACCTCAAACCAATATTTTAGCTACACCTCTATTTACCAAAGGAATATTATAAGCCACCAGAATATTTTCAAGGGATTGTGGAGTTTTTACTAATTTTGATAAAGAATTTCTTAAGTTATAGATTTTTTTATCTCCATATCCTTGCTCTTGTTCTAATACCTCAATATATCTTTCTAATTCCAAAATTTGACAAGGAGATGATAATTGGCTTTTTTCTGTTACCAATTGCACTAACTCATTCCCAAATCAATCTAAATCAAAACCATTTTTACCCACAACTTGCATAATTTTTCCCATTATTTTTGAAGGACATCTTGAATTACAACATACTTTATCAACTACTCTTTCTTTACAAGTTGGACAAAGAGTAGGAAAGGTAATTTCTTCAAGATTTTTTTGAGCTTTACTTTCATCTACTCAAACAATATAAGGAATAACATCTCCACTTCTTTGCAAATATACATAATTGTTTATATGTAAGCCTTTCGCAATAATAAAATCCATATTGTGCAAAGTTGCTCTTTTAATAATCACTCCTCAAAGCTTTGTTGGCTCTAGCTCTGCAACAGGAGTCAAAATTCCAGATTTCCCCACTTGCCAAGTTACTCAAATAATTTTAGTTGTTGTTTGTTCTCCTTGATATTTGAAAGCAAAAGAAGATTTTGGGTGATGCCCAGTAAATCACATTTGCTTTTGTGTATCCAAGCAATTAACTTTTACAACATATCCATCCATTTCTATATCTTGATTTTGTAACCATTCTGCTTGTTCTTCATTGATAAGAAAACTTGCCAATTCAGATGCATTTTTCTTCACAAAAAAATCATGCACATTAAAGCCTAATGTTTGTAAATAAGAGTGCATTTCCTCTTGAGTTTTTATTTCTTGGTGGTTGGTATCATTAAAAATAATATCATAAGCATAACAAGTCAATAATTTACAATGTTCAACATTTGGTTCAAGAGTTCTCAAAATTCAAGATGCCAAGTTTCTTGGATTAGAGTTTTTCTTTTCCAAAGTAAGAAATTTATCAATAGGCAAAATAACCTCTCCTCTTATAGAAAGAACTCAATTAAAGTCTCAATTAAGTTTTTGAGGTATTGTTGGGATATATTGAATTGATCTCATTACACTTTCCCCAATATGTCAATTTCATCTAGTTACTGCATCTTTCAAAACTCCATCTTCATAAACCAATTCAATAGATAGCCCATCAAATTTAGGCTCAATAACAAAATCACAAGTGTTTGAAAATTCTTTTACTGATTTAATAAAAGCTAAAATTCCCTTTTCATCTTTCACTTTTTGTTGTGAAAGCATAGGTGCTTTATGCTCAACCTCTCCTTCTTTATCTCAAAGATATTCATCTTGTGCTACAGAAATCCCATAGAGCTTTCTATTTTCTTTTAAGAGGTTAATAGCTTCTAAAAGTATATCATAAGAACTATCATCCATTATTGGATTTGAATCTTCATAATATGCTTTATTAGCTTTCTTTATAGCCTCATGAAGATTGATATAAAAAATTTGATAATTATCAATAGTTTTTGGATTTGCATTAAATTCTTTAGATTGCTCTATCAGGTCTTGATACATTACTAAAACTTAGGGATTAAAAAACATTTCCATATTAACCATTTTGCAAAAAAAAGCAAACTAAAAAAAGGGAAATTCTCCCTCTTTTAAATAAGATTATTTTTCTACTTCAGTCTTTCCCAATTTCACAATCAAATAAGAGCAGATGAGGTATGAACTCTTAAAACTAGAATAACTCTTTTCTTATTTTTCCTTAGAAATTGGTAAGTCAAAGATTGCCCTTCATTTGACTGTCCTATATAACTAGTCCCTCCATAAAGATTATTATGTAATAGAGTTTGAGCTGCAAGAAGAAAGGTATTGTCTCATAGTTTAATTTCATTTCATGGGGGTTGATATTCTTTACCTTTATATTTGATACCTTTAAGCTTTTGCAAAATATCTTCAATATGTTTTCCAAAAGCTTTACCTCAATCAATACCTTCATAAACAAAAACTTTTGTCTTATCAAAAGTTGGATCTGCATAAATAAATTCAAAATCTTCTAATACAAGGCATTTCTTTAATGCATTATTGACCCACTTTGTTTTATCCCAGCAAATTGGATAGTATTCTGTCTTAAGATACATAGGTGTTCCCTTAAATAAACCTTTTAATTCTTCAATTAAAGGTTCATATTCCAAAAATTCCCATTTATTTAAGTTTTGTAAAAATTTGCTCGCTCATTCAAAGATATTTTTTGCTGTTTTAACATTCATCACATACCATAGACTAATATCTTGATTAAATGAAATTGCCCCTTTAAACATTTCTCTCATATCAATCACTCTATTAATATTCCATTTGTTTAATGGTTGATTGAAAGATTCTGCTCATTTAAATAACCCTACCATTCTAAGTACATTGCTTGTATTCCAGTTATTTAATGGTTGGTTAAATGATTTGGCATTGTTAAAACTATAACTCATATCTTCAATACTAGAAGTATCCCAAGTGTTAATATTTTGATTAAATGATTCAGCATCAGAAAACATCCAATCTATTCTTTTAGCTGCTTTTGTTACCCATTTATCTAATGGTTGGTTAAACAATATAGCACCAGCAAACATATACCTCATATCTTCTACATTAGAAGTGTCCCAAGTATTAATATTTTGATTAAATGACTCTGCTTTATTGAACATTGCTCCCATATTTTTAACTTTTCCAGTATCCCATTTTCCTATAGGTTGATTGAAAGCAGTAGCAAAAGAAAACATTTGTTCCATATCTTCAACTTTTGAAGTGTCCCAATTAGATATATCTTGATTGAAATGTTTAGCTCCATCAAACATTTTCCTCATATTTTTAACTTTAGAGGTATTCCAATTAGAGATATTACCATTGAAATACTCTGAGAGACTGAACATTTCTTCCATAGTTTCTACATTTGAGGTATTCCACTTTGAAATATCATCATTTTCAATAGCATCACAATTGAAAAATGTTTTTTTCATATTTTTAACATTAGAGGTATCCCAATTAGCAATTGACCCCTTATATTCTTCTATACCATTGAAAGCATTTTCCAAAGTATCTAAAGCAGAAATATCAACATAGGTTAAGTCTTCTCAACTTCTAATTAGAGTTTGCAATCCCTTCAATGTTCTAGGTTTTTTAAACTTTTCCATTATCCATAATTTAATCATAAATTATTTTTATAATGGTATGAACTCCCTCAGGTTAAATCCTTAAGACTTCTATGTTCATTGTTTTTCTAAAAAAGATTTAAAAATGATAAAAAGAACCCAAGCAAACTACTACTTTTAAGTATGTGGAAGAATTGGGTTGATTTTTAAAGAAATAAAACTATAATAAGCAAAGGAGTTTTACATAACAACTCAAAATCATGTCTAATGAAAACTATGTATTAGAAATTTCATTAAACTTTAACCATAAAGAAATAACTCATTGGAATAAAGTTTTTAAGATAGCTTGGCAATGCTATTCTTGTCTATTTGATGAAGTTTATCCTATTGTTGAACAGAACAAAGCAAATAAGTTTTTGAATCTAAAAGAACTAAAGTTAAGGGAATATGATTTACATAGCAGAATAGTTAAATATAAGAAAAACTATGAAAGCTATTTATGAATTCAAATTTGTCAAAAGATGGCAACTCAAATTTATACTTGAATTTCTAAATATTGCTTCTGAAATGGGAAATGATTAACAAAGAAGAAAGAATTTCAATTTACAAGCATAGAGTGAAAAACTAACAAAACAGGACTTAGGGTTATTAGGAGGGGATGAAATTATTATTTCAGTTATAAATGATTTCTTAAGAAACTCTCTTTTAAAGATGAATATCAGATTAATAACTTTCAATTTGAGAATATCAAATATTGTAGACTAGTTAGAAGGCAATTTAGAAGAAACTATAGATATTATCTCCAATTAGTGATGAAATGATCTTCCTCTAAAAAGAAAACTATTAACAAACAGAAGGCTTGATGTGATTTTTGATTGAATGCTATTGCTTTAGTAAGAGATGATAACCAATGTAAATTATTCCATACTTGAAATGCCAATTATCATCAAGAAAGAATAGCAAAATTACAAAGGATAATTTTTCAAGAATATCTTGCATTGAATCCAGATTGTTATGATGAGGTTTGAAAATTGAAAGATTGAGCAAAGTTAAAAGCCAATTGAAAAATAGCATATTTAATGAAAATTATCAATTGCTTAAGAAAAAAACAAGCAAAGAAACATAACAATGAGATAAATATCTTAGTAAAAGAAATATTAGCATTTGCTTGAGAATTGATAAGTGAAGAAATGGATTTCAATGAAATAAAGAAATCAAAGGAATATAGAAGTTTATGAAAAATAATACAATTTTGTACTCCTTGACTATTGAAAAATAAATTAGAAGAAAATGTAGAATTGAGACATGTAGACAAGTATAACTACAGAGCTTCTCAATATAATCATGTAACTAATGAATACATTAAACCTAAATTATCAGATAGAACTAAGAAAATATGAGATAACCTAATACAAAGAGATTTATATTCAGCATATTTATTGTTAAATCATAATGAAAATTACAAAGAAATAGATAGAGAAAAATGTATTGAAAACTTCAATACATTCCTTACAAAACATAATGAATTGATTTCAACTTTAAAACAAAGTTGATTAACATATCCTACAAGTTTTTGATTAGAAGACTTCAAATAATCTAATCTAAGCATCAGACTATGTGCTTATAAAATATCTGATAGGGCTTATCAAATATTTGATAAGCTAATAGATAGGCTTAAACCCTATTGTACTATCATGCTCTTTAATTAGAACCTCTCACTTTTATGTGGGATGAGTAGTCAGTACAAGCAATCATCATCAAACCAGAGATAATTGCAATAAATGCTTTTGTTTTCATAAATTTTAATTTTTGTTTATTTAACTTTTTTTATTTAAAGCTTATTTTTATATAAAAACATATATTTTTAAATGCTTAAATATACATAAAGATATGTTGACATCATTATATGCTATGCTTTTAGGCATGGCTTTACAATCTTGACAATGGTGGGTTCTTGCCATACTAATCTCTCAACTCATTCCATTGTTTTTGTGAGTATATTTGTTTCAAAAAAAGAAAAATAAAATTAAAAAAAATCAAGTAAATTGATTCTCTTTAATTTGTTTTCTTTGATATTTACTCCCAGTGTTCTCTCAAATTTTGTATTATATAACAAAATATATATCAGATTTAATTTTAGGAAATCAATGAGAAAACTTGCTTTCCAATTCTTTGTTTACTTATACATGACTTTCTTTCATACTGATACCAATTGTTTTGTTTATTACCATCATAGTTGCTGTTGTTATTCTAGCTAATTTTCTTCAAAAGAAATACAAACTTAAGAAAGATAAAAAGAAATGAATTGAAATAGAAGAAGAGAGATTAAAAACTATTGAAAACTTAAAAATCTTCATGTTAAACCTTTTTGCCTCTCCTTTATTTGTTGCAGCAATAATAATTATTGAAATGTTAATCTAAAGGATATTAAATTAATTTAAATATTTTTATGAAAAAAAAGGAGGCTCTAAGACTCCTTTTTTAAGAATTAAACTACATCAAATTGAAATTTCTATAGTCTTAGCTTCTCAATAAAAGAGACAACTCACATAGAGAAGACAGACCTTGCCTCCTATATACCTTTTATGCATTTAAAGGTATATATCTCATATACTTGATTTTGAGAAATTTCAACCTCATGCTAAAGCATTGAGGTTTTCTTTCCTAAATTTCTATATAAAAAGGTATATTTTTATATTCATAAAAAACATAAATTATGGTAGACTATATAGTCATGTTTTTTATGATGTTGGATGCTTGAGCATGATTTGTTTTTGCTACATTAATTGTACAACTTATCCCACTATTTTTAGGTGTATATTTGTTTCAAAAAAAGAAAAATAAAATTAAAAAAAAACAAGTAAATTTATTATCCTTAATTTGTTTATCTTGATATTTGCTACCAATTTTTTCTCAAATTCTGTATTATTTGACAAAATATATATCAGAGTTTGTTCTTGGGAATCAATGAGAAAGTTCTCCATTGGAGGTTTTAAGTGAATTTGTCATACCTTCTTTCATGTTAATGCCAATTGTTCTGATTATTACTATCATCATTGCTTTTGTGTTTCTAGTTAAATTTATTCAAAAGAAATATAAGCTTAAGAAAGACAAAAAGCAATGAATTGAAATAGGAGAAGAAAGAATGAAAGTTATTGAGAATATAAAAATTTTCACAATCAATCTTTTTGCATCTCCTTTGCTTGTTGCAGCAATAGCAACTATTGAGATAGTATGACTATTGATATGTAAATTAGTATGGCTATTGATATATAAATAGAAAAACAAAAAAGGAGGGTTTAACCCTTCTTTTTTTAAGAATTGAGCTGCCTTAACTACCTTAAATTCAAGTTTCCATGGTCTTAGTTTCTCAATAAAAAAGATAACTTAGATAGCTTTATAAGATAAGATAGGTCAAATTATTAACAAGAAAGAACTTTTTAAAGTTCTTTTTTAATTAAAGCCAATACAGTGGTTTCTTCTTTTTTCAATAACACTAAAGTATCATATTTTTCTTTCCACAAAAGAGTTTGAATTTTATTTGGGAGCAATTCAGATAAATTCATTGAAAAACTATCTTGTTTAATAGAAATAGGTTCAATTTTATATTTTCATTTTTCAAAGATTTTTTTATTATTTACCCATAACTCTTTGATTAAATCTAAACTATCTTCAAATTTTTTCCAAACTCCTGAATTGAAATAAGTGAAAGATGGGAACTGGGAATACCCTTCATTAAAAACAATTTTATCAACTTCAAGCACTTCAATTTTCCCTAATTTTTCAGTTCCACTTTTAATAAGTTGAATTATTTTAGGGAGCTTGCTTTCATCTTTGAGGTTGAAAGCATTAACAAATCTATCTGTAACAAAACTATCTTTAATTACCCATTTTGACAAATCTTGGTCAAAAGAAGTTGCATTTTTAAACATGTTATTAAAGAAAACTACTTTTCTAACATCCCACTTATCTAAAGGTTGATTAAATGATTTTGCTCAGTTAAACATAGAAAGTAAAGAACCAACATTGCTAGTGTCCCAATCATTAAGAGGTTGGTTAAAAGCTTCAGCTTTTAAAAACATTTCAGTCATACTTTTTACTTTTTTTGTATCCCAGTTTCCTATAGGTTGATTAAATGAAATAGCATCTTTAAACATAAAGTTCATATCTTCTACATTAGAAGTGTCCCAATTAGATATATCTTGATTAAAAGAACTTGCTCAATGAAACACAGCCATCATATCTTCAACCTTACTAGTATCCCAATTTCAAATTAGTTGGTTGAATGAAGTTGCACCTGAGAACATTCAAAATATTTTTTTCAAACTTTTAGTTTTCCAATTGTTGAGAGATTGGTTAAATGCTTTAGCATCTTTAAACATGCGCTCCATGTTTATTACTTTGCTGACATCCCAGTTTCCTATAGGTTGATTAAATGAAGTTGCTCAATAGAACATGCACTCCATGCTCATAACTTTAGAAGTATCCCATTTAGATATATCCTCATTAAAATTAATTGCATCTTGAAACATGTGTTCCATATTTACAACATTAGAAGTATTCCAATTTGCAATTGAGCCTTTGTATTGTTCTATGTTATGAAAAGCACCATGAAGACTATTTAACCCTGAAACATCAACATAAGTAAGATCTACTCCAGTTCTAATCCACTTTTTAAGTTCTTCCAAATCTTTTGGTTTTTTGAAATTCTTTTCTTTCTTCTTTAGAGCTTCTCCTTTGAAAGAAGTTGCTCAATCAAACATATCATCTGTAAATACAACCTCATCTATCTTCCACTCATCAAGAGATTGATTGAAACTTATAGCATCTTTAAACATTTCAGTCATGTGAGTTGCTTTACTAGTATCCCAATTGTTTAATGGTTGATTGAAAGATTTTGCTCACTTAAACATACAAATGAATGATTTTACATTGCTAGTATCCCAATCATTAATGTTTTGGTTAAATGCTTCTGCATTGCAAAAAACACCAATTAATTTTTCAACATTATCAAATCTCCACTTATTCAATGGTTTATTGAATGATTTGGCATTGCTAAACATAAAATCTATATTAGTTGCCTTATCTAAAGTCCAGTCATTAATGTCTTGATTGAAAGAAGTTGCTCAATCAAACATATTTTGGAAATAAACCCCACTTACAGTATTCCATTTCCCAATTGGTTGATTAAAAGCAATAGCATCATGGAACATATAACAAAAATCTTTTACCTTACTAGTATTCCAATTGTTAAGAGGTTGATTGAAAGCAATTGCTCAAGAAAACATACTTGTCATATCTTTCACATTGCTAACATTCCAATCATTAATGGTTTGATTAAATGACATTGATCTTTGAAACATTGAAGCCATCCTTTTCACTTTCCTAGTATTCCATTTGTCTATAGGTTGATTAAATGCCTCTGCTTCATAAAACATTTCAACCATATATTCAACTTTAGAAGTATCCCATTTATTAAGAGGTTGATTAAAACTGTAAGCTGAAGCAAACATTTCTGACATATCTTCAACATTACTTGTGTCCCAATCATTGATATTTTGATTAAAGGATTTAGCATATCTAAACATTCTATGCATAATTTTAACTTTACTAGTGTCCCATTTTCCAATTGGTTGATTGAATGATGTTGCTCCTGAGAACATGCATTCCATGTTTTCAGCTTTACTAGTATCCCATTTAGAGATATTTTCATTGAAATTTGTTGCATTCAAAAAACAACAAGAAAAATCCTTAATATTAGAAGTATCCCAATTTTTTATTGTTCCAGTATACTCTTTTACATCCTCAAAAGCATAAGCAAGACTATCTAACCCAGAGACATCAACATAAGTTAGGTCATCTCCCCTTCTAATCCAAAATTTTAATTCCTCTAAATCATGAGGTTTAAGTACTTTTGCCATTTGTTTATTAAATTTAATTTTAAAAGCTTATCTTTAAGATAAAAAAAAGCATTAGTTTTTTCTAATGCTCTTCTAGAATAGAAAGATATTCTTTATACATTTCTAGCTTTCTTATAAAATCTTCTGCTTTTTGATAAGTTTCTTTTGTTTTTTTATTCATTTTTTCTCACCTTTGAGCTTGTTTAAAGAGTTTGGAATTGTGGAGTGATTGTATTAAAGAATCAATCATTGCTTGTTCTACTTTTGTTTCACCTCACTTATAATCAATAAACAAATCAAATTGTGGAAGTTTTGAAATACTCAATACTTGCTCTACAATATCTCTTTCTTGTGTGAGATATTCTTTGAAAGTTATATATTCTTGTGAATTTTCTTGATGAAAGATTAACAAATAAGAAGAAAACATAGTTCAAACCTTTTTGATTTCTTTATTAATTGCTTTTATTAAGTCATCATCTCAATACAATTTCTGAGTAAGATAAGCTAACATAGTTTGCCTATCTGCAGAATCTAATTTTACCCCTTTTACTCTTTCATAAAACTGTTGCAAAAGGGTAAGTGCATTATCTCCTATTCCACCTTCTGATAAAGCTTTAGAAATTAATTCCTTAGCATCCAAATCAACAATTCTATAGTTAATATCAAAAGCAACTAAATTTTTAATTTTTTCATCTTCTATTTTTTTGAAAGCTTCTCTAAACTTTTTATTTTTCCCAGCAGAGAATTTTTTATCTACTAATTCACTGAATTTTATAGCTTCCAAATTATCTATCTCATAGAATGGAAACAAACTCTCCAATTTTATTTTGAGGTAATCCAAATTAGATTTACTTACTAAATCCTCTTTCAACTCTTGTTCTTTGATATTAATCTTCACATCTGCTTGATCAATTTGTTGAACTTTTGTTTTATCATCTTTATTAATTACCACCTTAGGTGTTTCATGGCTAAATTGTTGTTGAACCCAATCTTTATTAAATAACAAGAAAATTGCCACTCAAACTAAAAGCAAAGACAACATTATCAAAACTGTTGTCTTGGTTGTTTTTTTTGGTGCATCTTTTAATTCTTGCTCTGAAAAATATTTTTGTCTAATATGTTCATGCATAGCTTCAGAACATAATAATTAAAATTGCTTATTTGGTATGAATTTTGATTTTTCTTACCTTAAGCTTATCAATAAACTCTGGGTTTTCTACCCCAAGAGTAGCAATAAAATCCAACAAAGCTTCTTTAGTGTTTAAATTATTAACATATTTATGCCAAAGAGCCTTACACTCATCAGTTTTTGTTTCTGTTGGTTCTCATCTGATAAAATCAGAAACAATAGTGCATTGCTTAGAAAAGTTCTTCATATAAATAAACATAAGTTCTTCAAACAAACCATCTTTGCTAGCAATTTGGGTAACACTTCACTCTGTAATACTGAAAACAAAATATTTTTTAAGATAGTGGAACACTTGCAAAACCACTTCTTTATTCATATATAAATTCTTAACAGTTGGTATTTGAAAAACTATCCCTTGTGTTTTAATAGTGGCATATCCAGCTAAAATTAGCCCATAAAGAAAAGAAAACAAAGTGTTAAAATCTTCTTTTTCAATTGCTTCTTGTAGTAAAGTGTTTGTCTTAGTGTAAGACATATCTGAAAAATAATGCCCAGTAAGATAATAGAATTTTGACTCAATATTTCTTTCAATTCAATGTTCTTCATCCAAAAGCTCTTTAATTTTTTCAGACAATCTCTCTACTTCAGCTGTTTTAATTTTAAACAGGTATGGCAATAGTTTTTCTTCATCTAAGTTGAGATCAAGAAAAATCCCAAGCCCCATAGCCAAAGCTTCTTTGTTTAACTGAAGATGAGATGGAGTGATATAAACATTATTCTTAAACTCAATAAGCTTTTTTGTATCTTCTTCAGACAAGAATTCAAAAAACATATTTTTAATTCCCATTCATTTGAATGGTATCACTTTCATGCAATTCTTTGAGTTTCCAACCACTGTCCAAGCATTCTTAATCATTGCAGACATTGTTTTTGATTGCAAAAGAAAATCTGAAGTATTTAGTTTTGAAGTATCCCCTTCTACTCTAAAAGAAAGAAGATTTTTGTCATTTAATTCTACATATACTTTTTCCATAATTAGTTATTTGTTTTAGAAGGTAAAGCTTTCCAATCTAGCACAAGATTCAAAATAAGACAGTAAACAATGAAATCAAGAATTTCAGCTCAGACACTTTTTTCATCAGCCTTATTAACCAAAAGATTGATAATTCTTTGCACTTTAATAGCTATTCTTGCCATTATTCCATCTTCAGTAGTACTCAATCAACATTTTTCAACAATAACAAAATTTTCAATAGCATTTTGTTTTTTTTGAGCCTCTTCATCTGTGGTTTTTGATGAATAATCTGAATTCTTTTCAACAAAAGTTTTCATAATATAAGAAATAAGACTTTCAATACTTCCTAAGGCAGTATTTCAATCAAATTTGTTATTTTTTCTACATTGCAAATAAGCATGAAGAAGCAAAGCATACCCAACCATATCATACACTGACTCTTTAACACCCTCTCAACTAACAGCATTGCTTTTTTTAGTCTTTAAATTAACAATTCTGTTGAACTTATCAAGAATTCCTCTCATAACCAAAAAGTTTTCAATTGGCATAATTCCTAAATCACCAATTAATTGGAAAGATGAAAAGAAATTATCCTCTTTCCCATATTTTTGATTTTTCTCAACATTGATTTTTTTAATTATATTGAGTTCATTTTGGAAATTTTGATTAAAAGTCTCAAATGGATAGTAAAGTTTGTCCATATTGTATATTGATTTAAGAGTTAAATATTCTTGTTTTTTTCTCTACCTATCTATATAGATTTTTTTGTTAAATCAATCAAACATTCTTGAATTTTTGGGAATCTATCTGCAATTCTTCTTAAGATTTTCTTTCAAGAATTGGTAATTTCACCAGTTGCCAACTCTTCAAATAATGCTTCTTTAGAAAAAGTTTTAAAAAGAATACTATTGTCTGTTTTAGAAATATTATTTAATGTAGTTTCAAGTTGTGCAGCTAATTTATCCAATATATATTGAGAATTAACATTAGTGGCAACTTGATCTACTTGATAATTTTGTTGATAATCAGCCAATCCTTCACTCCATTCTCAATAATGCATAGAAATATCAGCAATATTCTTATGATGCCTCATCATTTTTCTCATGTCTAAGAATGTGAATTTCTTTTCTGTGTGCCAATAAATAAGATTTTCATGTACATATTTAGATAAACAAATAATTAAAGCCATGTAATTTTTTGTTTGTCCTTTTTCAGTTTTAATTTGTTTTTTACTTAATGTCCCATCTTTATTGAAAGAAACCCCATAATCAGAAATTCTTCTTAAAAATTGATAATCAAACATTCAAAAGAAATCCTTATCATAATCAGGATAAATATATCCCCAATTATATTTGTAAATATGATTTTGCATAAGAAAATTATGAGTAATTTTTTGAATTTCTCAATAATAATAATCTTGTAATTGCAAGTCATTAGTTTCTCTTGCTAGTTGAAAATTATTAATCAATTTATCAAGTTCTTGCCAATTGTGACTTAGTTTTTTGTTGTCTTTTTGTTGAGTCTTAAAACTCAAAAACTTTTCAGAGAATAGGTTGTGTGTCATGTTGTAATAGGTATTAAGAATTAAAGAAATCAATAACATATTGAGGTATTTTATTTCTGAAAAAGATATTTGCTAATTTAAATCAAAATTCTTTCTTTTCTTCTAATGTTGTATTTGGGTTATCAAACATAATTGAACCTCTTTGTACTTGAGCAATCATATCTTTCACTCTATCAGCATTTCTTACATGATTAAGAATAATTGAAGCTTTTGCATTGGTATCATCTCCAATTCACTTAATATGTATTTCCCCAAAGTCAAAGAAAGTTTTAATCCATCATTCTTGTTCCCTAGTAATAGATTTTATTTGATTGTGTTTAAGAGTTTTTTCTTTTGCAGAGGTTAAACCTGCTTGAGAAAAAGTGGTAATAGATTCTGGGGTAATAATTGAAAAGTCCATTTCAAAATCAATTATTCTCCTAAAAACTTTATACATAAGATAAAGGAAATAAGCATTCAAAACCACTTGAGCCACTGATAACCACATATTACTTCCTCCAAAGGTATTGAAGAACACAAAAGTAATTAATATAGAACACAAAGAAACAATAATTTGTCAAACAAAAGCTACTATTGAATGTTTGAGAAAAGTTCCTAACTTTGCTTCTTCTTCAAGAATAAATTTCAATTCTGGATTTGGATGCTTATCATCATAATTTGTGTCATATAAGAAATATACTGTGAAATCATACCTGATTGAAGAAAGAAGTTTTCTCATAGTCACCCAAATCCATTGCAAAGCAAATAATCAATAGAAAAACACAATTAAGGAATAAATAAGGTAAGATTTCTCATAAAATTGATAATAAGTTGCAGCCATAAGCCCTACAAAAATCAACAAAGTGAGAAAAAGATTTAAGATTGTTTTTAAGAGAAACCAAAAACATCTTTTCATTCAAAAAACAGTTCCAATACCAAATAAGTTTGTTTTATTTATCAATTCTTTTCTAAATTTACTAATATCAAAACTTTGCAAAAAAGGTATTGAAAAATGTTGATTGAGATTAGGCTTGAAAGAATTAAACATGGTTTAATATAATTAAGCTTTAAAAACTCATTGAATAATAGGTAAAATTTCATCTAATTGAAATGCTTGAACAATACTTTGAGATACCTTATCATAAGTAAATTTTGTTTGCATTGTGTCCAAATTGAAAAGCTCTTTTTCAATCATTGCTTTAGTTTCTGGCACTTTATACATTTGCACTAAAGAAAGGTTTAATTTCCAGTTTTCTTGAGCTTGAGGATTTTGCAGAGCATCTACTAGTTTATCTATACCTCTAATAATTTTTTCTTCTTTAAGTCTTTTTGCTTGCTCTAAAATTTGATCTGGGGTATAAATTCCTTGAGCAAAAAGCTTTTTAACAGTAGTTTCTCAAAGCATTCTAGGAGCTAAAGAAGGGATATTATCAGCTTGATCTCCCATCATAGCAAGATAATTAACAAACTTTTCAACAGGAAATCAAAAAGTGTTCTCAAATTTTACCTTGTCATAAACATCATCTCTGTCCCTACAAATCATAATATTTTCATCACAAAGTTGAAAAAAATCCTTGTCTTTAGTGTGAACATAGACATTTATATCTTCATGTTTTTCTACTAAGTCTTTAGCTAAAGAATAGATAACATCATCAGCCTCCCAAGTAGGAACAAATACTGAAGGAATACCAATTTCTTGAAGAATTTTATGTAAGGTTTTAGTTTGCCATTTGAAATTTTCTTGCTTTTCTGGTCTATGTGCTTTATAGCTAGGGAGTATTTCATTTCTAATCCCCTTCCCTCATTCCCAAACCACAAAGAGATAATCTGGCTTAGCTACTAAATGAGCAAAGATTTTCTTTAACATTAATTCAATCATATTGATATTTTGATTTAATGTTTGATGGATTTTTTCTGGAGAACCAAAGTAAAATTTATAAGCAAAAGAATTAGCATCAATCAAAACTGCTTGCTTTGTTTTTCTATTAGGTAGAGTTGGATATTGCAATATTCAATCTGTTGGAATTACAAATTCCTTAAGCTTTTGCTCTGATATATTTGGCTCTTGAGAGGCTTTTAAAAACTCTTGTCTCTCTTCCTCTTTTTTGTTTTCTTTAACAGTAGCATCTAAATCATCAAAAAGGCTTCCTATATCAATATAATCATATTGGTTATTGTTTGTCATTGATAATATTATTGAGGATAAATTTCATTAACTTTAGTTGGTACATCTTGAGCTGGTTTTGCATTAACTCCTTTGTCTATTGTTTTAAGTTTTTCTTCTTTAAACATCCATTTAAGGACTTTGAGATAATCAACCATTCTTAAAGGAGTTCAATGTACTCAATTAGTAAATACTTCAAGTTTTACTGGATTTCAAGCTTGTTGCATAAGTTTATAAGACTGAGTTGCCACCCCAAGAGGAATAGCTCTATCTTTTCCTCAATGCCCAATGTAAATAGGAATTTTTCTTTTTTGAATAGTTTTCAAACCATTAGGAGCAGACATTGACCCAAGCAACATCATTCAATCAAGAGGAGCAGATATATCATTATATACCCTCCAACAACTTTCTCCTCCAGAACTTCCACAAGCTAAAATAAATTTAGTATTAGGAAATTTCTTTTTCATAAGTTTAAAGAAATGAGCTATTTGATCTCCACCCCTAGAAAATCATTTAACAGTTGGAGATATATATATACCATTATTGTAATAGGCAATATGTTTTAATCTGTTGAAATTACCATTAAAAGTCCAATCCTTAAATCACCAAGTTCTATTCCCATTCAATCCATGAACAAAGACAAAGATAAACTTTGGGGAGAATTTGGTATCTCAATATAAACTTTCTTTCTTAAATCTTTTAGCTATAGCATAGGTTTCCATAGTTCATTTTATTGGAAGATCATCTCAAATAGCAGGCAAATCTAATACAAATTCTCTATTTTTAAGACTTAAATCTACCCATTCAGGAAATGCTTGGTCTACATCTATAAAATCTCTATCTTCTAAGTCCCTTTTTTGATTGTAATCAACCCAGGTAAATCCTAACTTTTCATCTTTCCAAACTCAATTATTATAAGAAAACATATTATCTTTCCACCCATATTTGAAGAGTTGAGCAGAAGTGTTATTATTTCAAAAAATGAAAACTGAAGCCAAAGCAATTAACCCCAAATGGATTATTTTCATCCTTTTTTGTCTTAAAGATTAAAACATAGGCATTATAGTTTTTTTTGTTGAAAAATAAAAACTTTTTGAAAATTAAAACTTGACAAAATTATTATATAATATATTTTATTGTTTTTTTGAAAAAACTTAGTTAGAGTTAATAACTAAGTCAAAAGATTTAATCTGATTAATAATTACAATTACAACTTTTTAGCTAACTTAAGCAATTCTTTCTGAAATCATATTTCTTGTCCAAAACTTCTTTTAACGAAAGCATCTTTAGGATTATTTTTAATAACCTCCTTTATTTCTTCTATTGATTTCTCAATTTCTTTTATGAGTTGTTTTTTGTTTGGATATTCAAAATATAGGTCTCTAAAAGTCTTCATTAGAAAATCTTTGTCCATGAGCAAAAAAAGATAAGATTAAAAGAGCAATAACAGTTTTTATTATATCAAGAAATTTAGGAATTATCTAGCTAAAGCCTTATTGATGGTTTCAATAACCTTATCATAACTACCACTCATATCCCTTCAAATTTCTTCTTCTTTATTATTGAGAAGCAAAAGAGTATGTTGATTGTTAACTGAATATTTTCCCCTTAAATCTTTAGCTTGATCAAAATCAACTTCATAAATATCAATTCCATCTGGGAATCACTTTTCTTTCAACTCATCTTCTAGAAGTTTGCAATTTAAACACCAATTAGCCTTAAAATAGAGAGCTGGCAATTTTCAGGCTTTGATAGTTTCTTGAATAGCATTCTCTTGAAAGAGTTGCACATTTTTATTACTAAATGTTTTTTCTTGTGCTATTTGACAACTATGATCATTAGCTGAACAATTATCAGAGATTCACAAATTAAAAAAGGCAACTCAACCAGCAACAATTAAACCTATAGCAAACAATGGGATAATATGTTTTTGTTTCATAAAAAAATCAATCAAAATCTAAATAGTTGCTATTTTAATAGATAAAAACATATAAATGTTTATTTATGTGTTAAAAAGTTAAAAAATCTCTTGCAATTTGAAAACAAATCTCTATAATAAAATTGTTATGGAAGGTTTATGGGTTATAAGCCAAAAAGCTTTCCATTTCCAAATCAGTTTCATCTATGGATGGATACTTTTTTGAGCAAGATATGGGGAGGCAAAAACCCAAATATCATAATGAATGATTTCCCACATCATAATGAATGATTTAAATAAAATTAGCTATATAGTTATAGCCAAGCATCAGACTATATGCTTGTAAAATATCAGATAGATCAAGAGATAGATTTATCTTGGATGAATAATTAAACAATGTTTTTCTTTAATTATCCTATTAGCTTCTGTTTAAAAAACAGAAACCAAGCATCCCCATTTCTTTTTTTAGCATTTAACATTTAAACAATATAATGAGATTTGTTAGCATTTGCCATCACCCTAAAATAAAACTATCTTGAAGATAGAGGTTTTGACAAAACAAAAATCTCAAATGTTTAGGCTCTCAAGATAGTTTACAAAAATAAACATCTTGGGAGTTTTTTTATTAAACAAAATGGAAGATAAATCTGAAAAGTTCAGAACCTACCTGCTAAGTAGTGTGAGCCTGAAAAGGTTTGAGGAGCATGTCCTCTGTCTTCCGAGAAATAACAAGGAGTGGTGCAAATGGTAGCATGCTAGCTTTGGGAGCTAGAGGTTATGGGTTCAAGCCCCATCTCTCTGAAATGTTATGGGGTATGTGATGTATTGGTTTTTGAGCATGCAGGTTTGTGGCACCTGAAGGGAGGGTTCAATTCCCTCCATACCCATATCATCCCTTGCCAGAATGGTTATTGGAAGAATCTGCAAAATTCTTTTTCATGGGTTCAATTCCCATAGGGATGTCCAAAAATATAGGCATATAGCTCAGCTGGGTAGAGCAACTCTCTGATATGGAGGAGGTCATAGGTTCAAATCCTGTTATGCCTATTTTTTCTTTAAGAAAAACTCTCTATTTAGAGAGTTTTTTAGCACACAATTCAATACACTGCAAAAGCTTCATAATAGCAGAAAGTTTATCTTCAATTAAAATACTATCATTATTTGCCACTCATTTAAACTTGATTGTTAAATCATCTAAATAGTTGGAATCAGTAATAAATTGATCTATACTATTTAATTGTCCAAAATATTTTTTCAAATTATCAAAATGATAAAAAGGATTTTTTGCTATTGCTTTTTTGATAATTCTTTTATCAATTTCTGAGAGCTGTATTGATGAGGCATCTTGAAGAGTACTACCTGCATTTATTGTAGTATCATCAAAAATCTTTACTTCACTTGTTCATCATGAAAATAGCTGATATTCAAATTCTTTTTGAGTAAATCAAATATCCGTGAGACTGCTAATTTCAGTTCATCCTTTTGCTACCCTCTCATTAACAAATATCACTCCAGATTTATAAAAGGTAGATTCTTTGAATTCATCTTTAAGTTTCAATGTAAATTTAGTTTTTTCTTGTGCTGAATCCAAAAGCCCTACCTGTATAAGTGCTTGTTTAATCTCAGAAATATATTGATTATCAAAAGTTGTATGATAATAGAAAGTTTCCAAAATTTTTAATTCATCATTTTTATTATCAAATTTTCTTTTATACTTATCATCTCAGTTCTCCACAGAAAAAGGGAAATACCTTGCTCCTCTTCCAATCAATTGAGCTTCACTGATAGTTTGAGGTCAGACTTTGACTTTTCCTGTTTTTTTATCCAAGACATTACTCCTAGATTCATAGAGTCTTACAATATCAAAAAGATTTAGCACATCCCATCATTCATTGAGTTTTTGGACTGCAAAAATAGCTCTAATGTGATTATTTCTATCTTCAAGAGTATTGAGCAATATCTGATTTTTTGCTGCTTCTTTGTCATCATTGGCACTAAGACAGTACTCTGGGGCAAAATCTTCTTTAAGCTCTTTTACTAAATTTTCAAGTGAGATTTGATTATTATCAAAAAACTGAAAAGCTGTTGCTATAATAGTTCATCCTGCTGATTCTTTGATTTTTTCTAGATGAGAGGGTTGTAAATCTTTGATCAAGCCATTGAATTCTTCAAGATTTTTTTGACTCTCAGCAATAGTTTTTTGAGCCTTAAATAAAATTACTGGCTTACAAAAAATTCAGTTTTTTTCTGCTATTTTGAGTCTATATTGGCTAAGAATGAGTGCTTGTAATATCCTTTGATCTTTTGATATATCAGACTTGAGAATATCCACTTCCTTGGAATATCCATCAGCTCTAAAATTCTTGAGATCATATTTGTAGATGATTTTATCCTTATATTTTTCTTTAATTGCCTCATTGCTGAGGTCAAGAGTTGCGGTAAATTCTAACATAACATTTTCAGCATGAGCATCAAGTATCTGTACAACGGTATTTTCCCATGAAGCATCTCCTGTTTGCTCTTTTGAAATTCACTTTTTGGTGCTAGCATTGATATGATGAGCCTCATCTGAGAGGATTACAGTTTTATTTTGTTTAAAATCCTCATAAGTGATACCATTTTCTTTTGGTGTGTTGAGATCTGAGTGAAGCCCTTGTATTGTAGTAAATTTGATATTGATAGCATCATTTGAGGAATCTGCAAAATTATTCACCTCTCTAATCACCACATTTTTCCCATCAAAATTGACATTTTCAGCAAATAGATACTTTGAAGAAGTGCTATTCAAAAAATTTTCCTTGGTCTTTTCAATAATATTAGTAGAATTTACCAAAAAGAGAAAATTTCTATATCCCTTACTCCACAGCTCCAAAATCAGACTAGCCATCACAAAAGTCTTTCCACTTCAAGTAGCCATATTAAAGAGCAGATGCACAGGGAAAATTCTATTTTTGTAACTTGAAAAATAATAAACAAATCTTGCAAAAACTTCTTTCTGATAGGGTCTCATAGCAAGTCTTTTGTTAAGATTATTTGAGATATAAATGGGAACATCTTTAGTGAAAACATCATTATCTGATAGAGTATCAAAGGTATTATACAAAAATCCTGTTTCTGTCATAATAATAAGTACTAACGACTAAAATTATAAAAATTTTCATTGAGTTTCTTGTCTTGATCTGAGATTTTTAAGTTTTCATCATCTCTTTCAGAAAAGTTTTGATAAAGCTGATTTTTGTCAATGATCTCACACAAAAACTGTTTAAAATGCTCAAAATCCTGTTCTTGAATATTGTCCAAATTCAAATTTGTTGTATCTATTTTATAGTTAATAAATCCTCATTTTTGAAGGGTTTGATAAAGTTGTTGTAGTTGTGCTATTGTAGTTGCCTTATGGATCTGATCGAGGAAGTGATGATTTTGTTGCATAAGCTCCATAGTGATAAGTTCTCATCCTCAATTCCAGTTTTGTGATTTACTAATTCCTCACTGCTCTCCTGCCATAACTTTCTTCATCCTCTCAAGAGTGATAGTCTCAATATAATCCATCTGCTCAATACCGATATACTGCCTTCACATCTTATGAGCTACTGCACAAGTTGTACCTGATCATAGATGATAGTCAAGAACTATATCTCAAGGGTTAGTTGCAACTTGAATAATTCTTTCAAGTAAAGATTCTGATTTTTGTCATTTAATTTCATCAGTTCATAACATTTTTGATACCTTTTCTCATGAAAAAGATACTACCGCGATACTATTTAACTTATCATAAATACTACAATTCCATGTATCTTCAAGTGGATATTGTGTTGGAAATCAAATTTCAGAAATAAATTTTAGTATTTTTTTTTGTTCTTTCTCTCATATTCAACTCTCTCTCAATTTTAAGAGTATTTCTTTTTTCTGATCACTATTAAATCTTTCAGAATAATTTTCAATTGTATTATAAATTTTATTAAAAATAAAACTATCTGGTTTTTTTGAATAAAAAAGAATTGTATCATGATTTCTTATATAATTTTTTGCTATAGTTTTATATCCTGAAAGCCATCCCATCCTCCATACGATCTCTCTTTGAAAATTATCAACTCAAAAAATTTCATCCATCAATACTTTACAATAATGAACTTCATTATAATCTAAGTTTATATAAATACTACCATCATCACTTAATAATTCTTTAGCTACTTCAAGTCTATTCTTCATAAAAGTGAGCCAAGTACTATGATTAAATCTATCATTATACTGAAACGCATCATTTCAAGTATTGTAAGGGGGATCAATATAGATTAGCTTGACCTTACCTGCAAAATTTGATTTGAGAGAATGCAATACTAGAAGGTTATTTCCTTTGATGATGAGGTTATCTTTGATCATTCCTGTCTCATCTCTGTGAAATTAGTCAAATTCTGACTCTCAGTCAGCATTCAGTTTTTTGAATCCAGTAAACATTTTCTGATCCAAGAGTCTATCAATTTCTGCTCTATGCAAGACTTCATGATAAAACATTTCATCTCTCTTGACATCTTCTTTATCTTGTCCACCAGCAAGTACACAGTCTTTGAAAGGGAAGTTGATCACTACATTAGTATTTGCCTTGAGAGCATCTCCATCTTCAATTGCCAATCAGATATTTTGTTTGAAAGTAGTATATCCATAAGGCATATTTTCTCAGTCTTTGAGATATTTTTTGAAAGCCTCTCCATCAAATACTAGTGCATCTTTGATCTTGATAAAAAATCTCTCCCTTGTCTGCTCATTTTCTAAAAGAAGAGCTATCAAGTCTGAATCAAGTTTTTCTGCTTGTTCTCTGATCAAATTCTTAAGCAAAATGCCATCTTGCGATACAAATCTAGCATCTTGTGCTAATACTGAATCAAGGATATTTTGTGTCATATCAATTGAAGAAATGGAATAAAATCTGAAAGCTCTCTATTTAGAGAGCTTTTCTTTTAAAGAATGTTTTTATAAGTTTCTAGTTTTTCATTAACCTTATCTACCAAATCTTTAATGACTAAAAAATCATTTCCCTTATATATAGTTAATTTTAGAAAAATCAAAACAAATAGAAGGTTTTTATTTTCCAAACTGTTCTTGTATCATAAAAATACAAGATTTACAATTTAATTATTTTCAGAATGCTTACTGTTCAATGGCTAACCTTTAAGGCTCAAATTGAAAAAATATCTAGCTATCATTATTACTATAAAATAAATCCAGATGGGACAACCATGTTATTAAATAATGTTAGAAGAGTTCTGTCCATCATAGATTACAAAAATGAGTATGAAAACCCAATGAAAGAAATTGCCCCTCATCTAGAAACTTGCAACAATTGGTTAAAATCTTTCATCCAACAAAGCAAATATATTCAAAATATGAAAAAGGATACTTTAAATGATTATAAAAAACTTTTAATCACTGTTCAAAAATTTGCAGAAACTGAAGCAAGGTATGCAAAAACTCAAGGTCTCAAAAGAGAAATGATATTAGGAAAACAACAAAAAAGATGAGTTTAGGCTCATCTTTTTCTTCTTTATAAGCAAGAGATTATTTAGCATTTGAGAGGAGGAAATAAGATTGATTTGCAAAGTTAGTGGCACTTTTGAAATAAGCCATTAGCCCCTGAAGTATCTTATTTCTGTATTGATTTTTAATAAATTCCTCATTTTTATATGCTGCCACTATAGTCTCATTTTTAGATGCATATGAGTTTTGGCTTTTTTCTTTAGCCTCTACTCTAGCAAGATAATAAGCAACATTAGCTTCTCATTCTTGCAAAGCAAAAGACAAGTCTGAAAAAATGATGTTTCCAACATATTCAAAGTTTCTCATAAGAAGTTTTGTATTTTCAACTCTTTTAATTGCTCTACCCTCCTCCAAAGCCTCTTGTTTATATTGAATAGTTTCATTAACTGTTTTATAAAGGCTTTGCAATAACTCTTTTACAGCTTTAACTAAAGTTGTAGCTGGGATTGAGGTAGCTTTCTTTGTGGTAGTATCAACAACTATATTCTCATTAGATAAAGCATTTGTGATAGCATTACTAAGAGAGATAATATCTAGATTTTCTAGAGTATCTAAATTGAAAAAATCTTCCATTGTATTAGTGTTTAATTCTAAATATTTTTCTAATTATAATTAAAAATTAAAAAAAAGCAAGTCTTTTTAAGCTTGCTTTAATCTTTGATATTCCCAAGAGAAATGGCATAATCTAATAATCCAGATTGAATAAGATAATAAGCCACATCTCACTCATAATCCCCTTTAATTTCAAATCCATCTTTTGAGGGAATAAAGTTTTTACCAAATATTTGTTTTACCCTTTGATTGATTTCTTCAAGATTATTTTTTGGATTAGTTCTGGTATCTTCAATGAAATTTTGGTATTTTGTTTTAAATTCAGTAGCTTCTTTATTTGACTTAGCAGAAAAAGATTTCATTAAAGTTCCATTATCACTGAAAATCAAAACTTTATCCCCATCTACCTCTACTTTCCCCTTGATCCTATCTAAATGTTTATTTTTGTATTCTTCAATATTATCAATAGGGACTCCTTGAGGATCAAAATATACAACATTATTAGTTTTCATTGTTCTTGCCTTAAAAAAAGCACCATGATTTTCTACCCCCTTATAAAATCTTTTTAAAGTTTGTTCAATTAACATTTCAAAAACACAAAATAATTAAAACTTATGTTCTTTTTTAGAATATAAAAGAAAGATTTGCTTTTTTCAAAAATATCATTATAATTATATTATTCTTTTAATATTTAATGGAAATAATTATGCAAACAAGAACAAAAAAAGCTTTTATGGGTACTACAATTATTATTTTTATTTCATTAATACTCTATGTCATCTTTTCTTCTGGAATCCTTCCATTTAGTAGAGTTAATATGTTAACAAAAGAGAATGTTGCACTGCAAGCAAAAGAGGTGATGCAAAAAAACTTAAGTAATGCTTTCTCTAAAACACAAGATGAAGTAAAGGCTCATCAAGATGGCTCAGAAGAAAATCTTTTGAAAATCTCAGCTCTCTTTGCAACTAGAGCTTATCTACAAGATGTTGGAAGAAAACATGATTTAGCTTTTCTTGAAACCATTAAAACTGATGAATGGAAGAAGTTTGTTGCTATAAATTACAAAAAGGACAATGTTTGTGTCCCAGACATCACAAATATTCTTACAAGAAAAGAACTAGATGTGTTCTGTGTAAATAATCTTTGGAATGCTTTTGTGTTGGATTCTTCAAATAAAGATTTCCTTCTAAAGTTGCAGTCTAATAATCAACCAATACTAACTGAAAATGATTACACTAATCTTCAAGATTTCACTAAAAATCTAGTAGAAAAGGGAGAAGAGAAAACAGTTGAAGGCATGATTGATTTCTTTTCAAAATCAGTCCTTGAAGCTCAACAAACAACAAACTCAAACAATCAATAATTTAATTAAACCCCCCTAGTTTTTAGGGGGTTTCAAATTAATTATTTTTTATTATTAGTTGAGAAGTTATAGAATGGTGCATATGAGTGATTTAATGGAGTATTTCAAGAGATCATGTTTCCCATACTTTTAACTTTATTTACATCCCATTTAGATATATCTTGATTAAATGAATTTGATTCTTGAAACATTAAAGCCATATTTTCAACATTACTAGTGTTCCAATTTCCAATTGGTTGATTAAATGAAGTCGCTCAATGAAACATCCATCCCATATTAGTTACCTTGCTAGTATTCCAATTTCAAATTGGTTGATTGAATACTTTTGCATATTCAAACATTCCATACATATCAATAACTTTACTGGTATTCCAATCATTTAGTGGTTGATTAAATTTATAAGCCATATAGAACATATATCTCATATTAGTTACCTTTCTAGTATTCCAGTTTCAAATTGGTTGATTAAATATATCTGATGACCAAAACATTCCATGCATATCAGTTACATTACTAGTATCCCAATTATTAAGTGGTTGATTGAATGAACTTGCTCAATTAAACATATAACTCATATCTTTTACATTACTAACATTCCAATTATTAATATTTTGATTAAAGGAAGTTGCTTCTCTAAACATTTTTGACATATTAGATACTTTATTAACTTTCCAATTGTTTAATGGTTGGTTAAATAAAGTTGCTCAAAAGAACATTCCATCCATATCAGTAACATTGCTAACATTCCAATCATTAATATTTTGATTAAAGGAAACAACTCAATTAAATACATAAGCCATATTAGTTACATTACTTGTATCCCAATTTGATATGTCTTGATTAAATGATGAAGTGGTATATCTTTGCGTAGCCATATCAAATTTCTTTAATATTTTTACAAACTCTATTTCTTTTTCCATATCAGCTTTGTAATCAAAATCAGGTATGTTTTCCTTGGTCATAGGTTTTCCTAGAAAAGTTATATAATCAGTTATAAATGCTTGATCTATGAATAGTAAGCTCATATCATTCACTTTAGAAGTGATAATTTTAGTAGCAGGGAAATTATCAGCAAATATTTTGTTTCTAATATCAAATTTATCTCTAGCCACATACCAGCTTTCTCCATTCCATTGGTAAGTTTGCCCTGCTACAGCACAAGCTTTAGCTTTAACAGTTACACCATTAGAGTCTAGGTAGATAGGGTTAGCACAGTCAGCAACACAAGCATTACCCTGAACTTTGAAATCAACATTACAAGAAAGTGTTTCTCAAGTCTTATTCCCAACAAGAGAATGAGATGGTCATTCAGAGAGACTTATATTGATAAGTTTTTTACCATTTTCAATAGGATTCTCAATTGTTTGATTTTTATTACTATTATTTAATTCCTCACCAACATGTTTCAAGTTAAAGGTTTCTCCATTAATATTGATGGTGCTTGGAATAAGAATTTTATTAACTACTGATGGTTGAGTTGTAGTTGTATTTGTTCAAGTTGTTGAACTGTTAACTTTAGCTCCTCATCCAACACTTAACATTTCAATAACAACTAGATACTTATCATCTGACAATTTAACTTTATTTCCTCTTGGGAAATGTTTATTAATAATTTCATCTGCTTGACTTGAGCTAAAACTACCCAATCCAACTGCAGATATATCTTTTCCTAAAAATTTTAATTGTTCTTTTGATACAGCATTTCCATTAGTTTCACCAGTACCATCTTTTTTAAGTACATAAGTTTTATTGCTGATATTATTTCCAAAAGTTATCAATTTAACCTTATCATTTGTATTAAGATAATTTTTTAGAGCCTCATCAGTAACCTGATCATTGCTTGTAAGAGTCTCATAATTATCTGTTGTTGAATAAATCATGTTCTCTGTATCAAATTTTAGATCTCATAATTTAGTTTTCTCTAATGATTTCAATAATGCTGGAGCTGCTGGTTGTGCAGATTGAGTTACATTTTGAATTACTCCATCAACAATATGCTCTTGAAATGCATTCCCTGTTTTCAATTGAGTGTAACCAAAAAATACTCACAAAATTACTATTAAACTAAGACCAGCAACTAAAAACAAAAGCTTCTGTCATTTAAAATCTATTGAACTAGTCATATTTCATATCAGTTATGTGAACTGTCTTTTATGCAAGCTTTAAAGACTAAATGACTGTTAAAGCTCTATATTTCCATATATAAAACCATCTTTACATTCCTTGAAATCTACCAAGTCCACTAAAAAATTTCAGTAGATTTCATTAATTTTAAAATCCTTAGTCAAAGGATATTTATTGGTTTTAAATTTATTCTCAATCCAGAACATTGAGATCAATTTTTTTTATAGAACAAAAATGATGGATTAATTCTTAACAAAGAAAACCCAAGTAAGCCTTTACATTTATATGTGAGGAGCAATCAACTTTCAAATACTAAAAAAATGAGATTTTATATCTCATTTTTTTATTTTATTTATATTATTCATATAACAATTTTCTTAGTCTTCTTTTCTTCTTTTAGCATTTGCATATAATGCACCACCACCAAGCAAAAGAGCAGCTGCAGCAGCACCTCCAGCAATACCAGTATCAACTGATTTAACTTCAGTTGGTGTAGGAGAAACAACTGCAGGTGTTTCTGCTTCTGTTGTATTCAAAGCATCATTAACAGCCTTATCAATTTCTGCATCATTGTCTAGTTCTTCTTCTGAAGTTTCTTCAGTATCAGTTCCTTCTGCATCAGTATCTTCATCTGCATTTTCTTCAAGAGCATCACCATCAGTTGAATCTGTTGTTGTACTAGTAGTAGCAGAAGTAGTAGATGTTACATCTGTGTTATCTGAATTAGCACTAACAGAATGCATAGCCAAAGGACTAAATGCAAGCATCAACATTGCCAATAGACCAAATTTTTTCATTAAAATCATTTTTTCAAAAGTAAAAAAGTTTTTAACTGAGAGGAGGACTCACCCTCCTATCTCTCAAACACTCCTATCCATAACTGCAATCATCACTAGATTTAGGTGACTTTATGCTCTAATATATCAAGATGTAAGGGATAAGTTGATATATTAATTCACAAAACAACTTTCTTTCTGAAATAATATTTTTATTAAATAGAAGCAAAGAATGGTACTAAACCATTTGCTCTTTTTATAGAGCTTTTAATTTTTAGTATTGAGAAAAAGCCATTTATTCACTAAGAGCTTAACACAAGAATAAAGGGTCTGGTTATGTTCCCTTATTATACCTTTGTTTTCACTTCTTATATGATCTGCTTCTCTCTGCAATCTTTCTATATAGTTATTTTTTATATTTTCAACTATTTTTTTATTTCATTTTTTTATTGCATCAATATTTTCACTTACATATCAAAACAGTATGTTATATAATTTTATCCTTTCTTTTAGATCACCATCAACACTTCTTAATTGCTCCAATTGTTGCAAAACTTTTAAAGCTTCTTGTGCCTCATTAATATGTAAATGAGCTAAACAGAACTCAAATAGTTGCATTATCCTTATAGCTAAAATTCTTTGTTTTGTTTTTTTGAAATTATCAAAATAAGTGTTTACCATAAGAGAGACATCTTTTAACATATAACCATCTGTTTTGTTTCAACCTTTTGAAATATTATAGTCTTTTAAAACAAATTTACCTCTGTTAAAAGTCCCTTGTGTAAATATTTGTTTGAAAAATCTCAAATTATTTCATCTACACATTTCAAAATTATTTTCTTCTATTTGATTCAAAAATCCATGTTGCAAAAGAAGGGAAGAAAGCAAATAAAAATTATTGATTTCTCTTAAAGAATATCTTTTGAGATTCAATCCCTCAACATTTCAATAATCACCAATAGCATAACATTGTTGTGTAGTGCCATTTACTTGCATACACACTCAATTTGGTATTGAGCAAGGATTTTTGTAATGTAGTCTTTGAATAATAAAACCTAAAGCTTCTTTTGGCAAAATTTTATAATCAAACCCACAATCTACATAAAAATTTACTCTCTCATCCAAACCTTTCTCTTCCAAAAGATGAATGAAATTCAACAAAGCTCCACCCAATTGTTCCTTATAATATTGATATACTACTTCATCAAGAAGCCCATAAGGCAATCCTTTACCTTTATCAATAATATGTGCTAAATCTTTTTCAAAAAGATCTTGAGTGTAAAGCTCTTTATATTCATCTTTCCAAATCCCTAAAGTTTGCATACCCAACATAACTCCCCTATTAATTCCCTCATCTGCTTGTGCATTAGGAAGTCACAGTCTAATAGTTTTGATATTAGGAGCTTGCTCTAAAACTTCAATAATGTCTGAGAAATTAAAATCAGGATGATAAAGATTAATCCCAATTTTGATATGTTCATAATTCAAAGCTATAAGATTTTGTTTTGTAATTATTGATGCTCTTTGTTTGTCTATTTCATTAAAATTTACTAAGAATCTGAAATGAGATTTATGTTTACTTATAAATTTTGCAATAGGTCACTTTGGAGGAAATACAAAATTAGAAAGCAAATGTATTTCAAAATCCTTTCTAATAAAATAAGTCATTATTTCAATAAATTCTGGGTGCATGGTTGGCTCTCAACCTGTAATAACAATTGATCTTTTATTGAGATCTAAATTTATATCAGAATTTGCCATTCTATTAGCCATAGCAATAGCTTCATCTTTATTGTAATAAATATTATCTTTCCCCAACATTTCCTCCCTTTTCTTTGCCATCACTGTTGAATAGAAACAATAATCACAACTTAAATTACAAGTATCACTTAACACCATAACACTCATGTTTTCAAATTAATCAGTCTAAAAATTAATAATTTGACTTAAAACTGCAAAATATTTTTTTATTTGAGCTTTATTTGTAGCTAAAATATAATCTTCCTTAATATCTTCTCCCTTGCTGAACACACTCCACCCTCCTTGAAAATCAGTAGCATTTAAAAATTGCATGAACTTTTGCATTCCTTGTTGATAATTTAATCAACTATACCACCTTTTGAAATGTTCACTTTCTTTCATTTCATTAAATGTTTTGAGATTTTTGAAAAGATTTTCATAATAATTAGTAATTGGGACACCCTTCTCCATTAAAAATAAATTTTTAATTTCAGGCATTATGCAAGATGATACTCCTGTTATTTGTCATTTTTTTAATCCCTCTTGTAATTCTTGATATTTCAATGGATAAATATCCAATTTTGGTAAAATCTGCCCCATAATTTCATCATTCCAACAACCTTCATAATGAGATAAGTTAGACATACCTATTTTTTTAGAGAATTTGATTTCATAAAAAGCTCATCCTAATTTTTGAACATAAGCAAAGCTATTATTAACAAACTTTTTTTTCTCTTCTTGATCTTTTAAGGTTTCATACTTTTTAATCACATTATTGATGTGTTTAGCAGTTAACTTTATGTTTGAGAAGCAATACATCTTATAATCAATAACATTAGTATTAATCTTAGATGTAAACCCTTTAATCAAATGAATGTTGGTGTAATTAAAAATGTTGAAAAACATTTTTTTATCAGCATCCTTAGATGCAACAAAACAAACATCACCAACAAAAGCAGTCTCCTTTAATGCTGCTTGTTGAGCCTTTTTGGCTTTCAATTCTTCAGTCTTGAAACTCTGAATTTCCTTAGCTCAATCAGAAAGGATACTATTCACCATATTTTGCTTTCAATCAACCAAAGGGGTCTCTTTAATATTGACTTCTGATGATAAAAGTTTATCAATTTTTTCTTTTGTGGTATCTGGGTTGAAACTTGCTTGAATTTTTTCTATTTCTCCTTGCTTTTGTGTTTGTATATATTTTTCTTGTTCCCATTGTGTATAGAGACTTACTCAAACTCCAGCAATAACAAAAACAAGGACAAGCATTCACATTTTTACCCAATAAAGAGTGTTCTTATATTGCTTTTCAAGCTCTTTAGCAAACACTCATCCTTCTGTTTTAGTCATGTAGTGAAATCTTATTAAGAGAGGTAAAGATTTGTTGGTTATTTTCAAAAATTTCTGGTTTTAACACTAATAATTTATCTATGAGTGTTGATGCATAAAAATAAAAAGTTCTGAAGAAACTAGGTTTATTAACAATACAATATTCAATAAAAGTAAGGTATTTATTTTTATTTCCACCCAAAGAGTTTTGCAATAAATTATAAATGTTATCAGTAATGATTCTATTCCCAGAAATAAAAGAATCTTGTAAATCATCTACAATTTTTTCATTAATTCCAAGGATTTTCCCTCATCATTTATAGCTAGCATCTTGTTCAACCAATCAAATGATGGTTTCAATTTGTTTTATAAGCTCCTCATTACTATTGGTTTTCTTTGCATTAAAAAGAATAGAGCCAGTTTCTTGCATGCTTCCTTCTTCTTCAGATTTTTGACCATTAGTATTGATATACTCTGCATGTTCAACAAAAGTTGTATCTCATGTAAGTTCTTTAGTTTTCAAAAATTTTTGTCTCTTGAGAAAAAAGGTTTTAAGTTGATTGGAAAAGATAGAAGCACCTCTCACAGATATTTTCTTTTTCAAAGAAAGCATAATCAACTCTACTAATTTCATATTAGGATGTTGGTTGCAATATTCATTTTCAAGTTCTCTAATTGCTTTTTTTTGCAAACTTTCTGTAGTAAAAGTAGTTGATTTTTCATTGACAATTTGCTCTTCTTTCTGTTGTTTGAGCTTAGTGAGAATCATATCAGGTATCCCATTTTTAATAATATAATCCTCTGCTTTGTCATGACAAAATTTTACAAAATTATTCTTAAAAGCAACTTGAAGCTGTTCAACACTTTCATTATTTAAATTTTGTTTTTTCTTATCTTCTTTATTGTCTCATTTTCTTGTATTTTGATTTGTTTTTATTAAGGTGTTAAATTTTCTATTGTTAGAAAGAATATCCAAAACAAAAGCTTCAATATCTTCACATGGAAATCTCTCTATTAATTCTTCTGAAAAAATAACCACATAATTTCTAAAGAGAGTATTTGTAAAATAAGCATTATAGAGTTCCATAGAGTCATCTCTAATAAAATCATCATCAACTCCACCAACATTCACAGAATTGAAAACTACATTAATATCATCAAACATTGCTCTCATTACTGCATCATGATTGCTTAATTTATTGTGGTTGTAAAATTCCAACAAAACATTCACAAAAGCCCAATAAGTTTTTGGAAAATCAATTACTCATCTTTGCATTGAATTGAGAAAAACAACAGATTTAGCAATAATATCTAAGATCTCTTCTTTTGAATTTGCTTTTGTTTTCCCTCTCAAAATACCATCAAAAAACACTTTATTAAAATCTTTATACCTTACCAACTCATTCTCATAATAGGCATTAAGAATATCATTTTGAGAAAACAAGTATTTATTTTTCCCTTTTGAATGAGTGATCTTAGCCTTAATGGCATCCAAAATTTCAGCTTTCACTGTATAAGTGATATTGCTTTTTTCTAAAATAGTTTGAATATTTTTCATCAATTTTGCTTAAAAGTAAATCTTTCACCTCTCTATATAGTTTAGTCTTTAAAATTTAAAACAAAATATTTGCTTTTTTCTCATAAATCATTAAAATAGTATTAAAATAGTTTAAGAAACCTTTAGTCCATTAACCTAAGAATAAAACCATGAAAAAATACCTCCTAGCTTTCTTATCTATATGAGTTCTTAGCCCACAAATAATTTTTGCAAACTGTAATGAAAATTTTCCAAAACTAATGATTTCTGATATAGAAACACTAGGTAGTACCATATCAAAAAACAAAATAAATACCATGTCCAACTTAGACTCTTTGTTGTATACCTTTGGAGAAAAATGTCCTCAGAATTTTTTTCCTCTATGGTCTAGAACACCAGAAGATCATGAGAAATATAAAAAAGGTGTTTGTGATTGAGAGAAAGTTAAGTTTAATGAACAAAAAAGACAAGAGATTTTAGCTCTTAATCCAGAAAGAGATAATTATAACAAAAAAAGAAATTATTTAGCAACACTGATCAAAAAAAATCAAAAAATAAGCAATCCAAATCTCAATGAACAAAATAATCTTTCACAAGAACTTATTGCATTGCATAAAGATTTCATGTGAAAACTCAATGCTATTCAAAACAAAGAATTTTCTTGTTCTCTTGATAAAGAACCATTCATAAATACTAATGGTGTTTTATATATTCCTTGAGCAAAAGGAGAAACTATCTATAACATTATTATGGAAGAATGGGGAAAAGGTAAAATTAAAGAAGCTTTTGAATTCACTTTCAGAAAAAATTATAAGGCACTACAATCTTTCTTGGTTGGAAGTAATATTGAAGGACAAAAATCTTTTGAGAAACTTACTTGTAGTAAATATATGAATAATATATCATTCCTTTCAGAAATTAAAAACAAAAAATATCTCTTTCTTTGAATTACCCCAGAAGAGCAATTAGATATTTTAAGATGTGTATTACTTAAAAATAAAGACACTTTGAGTATTAGATGACAAATTAATACTCTATGGGGAAAAGAAAGAAGTACAAATATTTGAATTTGAATTAAGACTTTAGAGGGATTATGGAATCCTTGAGAAACCATTTCAGTCTACAATAGAGTACAGTCTGCTAAATGATATATTGATGGCTTAGCTCTTTTTGTGGATGAAAAAGATAAAAAGAAAGTCACTACTAAACCAGTATATCAATGAGGTATTTGTTGAGTTTCTACAGTGTTTTATCAAACTATTTTGGGGGCTTATAAAGATTTCAAAATTGAAACAAGATACCCACATCTATCTTTCTATAAAACTTATTACAACTATGATTGAATAGATGCCTCTCTTTATTGAGAGAAAGGACATGTGTATAAAGACTTCAAAGTAACTAATGTTTCAGATTGACCTATGCTAGTCTTAACTTCCACTAATTCAAATGAAAAGGCAAATCAATTTAATTACTATGCTACTGTTTGGGCTATGTATCCTTTTCAAAAAAGTTATATCAATTATGGGAAAAAATATAAAAAATGAAATCATGATTGTATAACTAATCAGATTATGAATACTTTAGATAATAAGAAATTAGATAGTATTACCTCTTGCTATATGTGAGGAATGCATTAACTTTTAATTTCATTAAAGCATAAATAATGAACTATGATTATGAAAAACAAGATATGATTGAGAAAATCTATGAAGAAGTAGCAGATAAAACTTTAAGTTTTGGTTGTAAAGTTGCTTACAGACAATATATGATTCCCTCTTGAGAACCATATCATTGTGAGGGAACATTCATTCATACATGAAAAATTTATTGTGGATATGATTTTTTAGGGAGTCCAACTGTAGATTGGATTGTTGGACACCCTATCCATTTTGGAACAATGATTAGATATTTAAAGGAAGAATATCCAGAAAACTCTAAAGTTGAGATAGACAAACTTTTTGAGATATGGGAAGATTTTGATCTCCCCCTAGAAAAGCAATCAAAAAAAGTGGTAGAGTATGTTTTAAATCTATTGCCTAAAGAGGAAGAAAAACAAAATTAGAATTTAATTCTAAAAAGGAAAAATTTATTTCCTTTTTTTTGTTAAAATGGCTACTAGACAAACTCCTGCTCAATATATCAAAGCAGTGCTAAAAAAATATTTCCCAAAAGACAAATTTTCTTGTACCTATTCATCCTATTCAATGGGTGATTCAGTGGATATATCTTGGGAGGATTGACCTTCTCGTGCAGTTGTTGATCAAATTGTAAAACAGTTTCAAGCTTGAAATGTTGATAGCTATACTGACACTTATGAATATAACAACCAAAGAACAGATATTCCTCAAGCTAAATTTGTAAGATGTCAAAGAAAAGTTTCAAAAAAAGTCATAGACCAAGTTGCCAAACTCATTGATTCTAAATTAGTTTGGAATTGAGAACCTCATATGAAAGCTATCCATGTTAATGATATGGCAGAAAGACTTTGTGATCTTAATTATATCCCAACTGGGAAAAAAGTTGTAGGAATTGATTATTCAACAAAAATACTTTCTTTTGCTTAAATAATTTGTAAAAAAAGAAAAAACTATCCATTAAAGGATAGCTTTTTTAATAATTTGAATCTCAAACTTGAGTTTCAACAACAATCATAAAGGAATTATTACCTAAATCCACCTTAATCCCATTACTAAAAGTTTCTTTATATACTTTAGTAGCCTCTTCTTCTGAATAAGGTCAAAATCCTATTCAAGATATTGAAAGACCTTTATTTCCCCTTCATCATTCTTTCATTTCTTTTGATGTATGAGTAAGGCTAGGGTTCTTTATTGAGAATGATGAACCATCTTTTTTTAAAGCCAACCAATTATCTGTTTGATGTTCTAAGCCAATATCAGATAAGAGAATTACTTTAATTTTTCCATTATTTCCCAAAGAATTTCTAATTATATCTTTTTCATCATTAGATAAAGCTATACCAGTATCTAATCTCTTATAATTTAATCCTCTCAAATATAATAATTCTGTTTCTTCAATTTTCTTCCCCTGAAGATGTTTATCTTTCATTAAAGGTAAAATAGTTTCTGCTGCAGAACCAATATTATTTTTAAGAGATGCACTTACTATTCAATCCATAACTCTTTCTCTGACATTTTGACCATTTTGAGCATTTTTCAACCCTAAAAAAAGAGCAACTATTCAAACTATAAGCACAAAGGTAGCTAAAGACAATAATACAGCACCTTTAAAGTCAACATGTACATTCATTACTTAAAAGTAAAACATAACTAAAAAAGTTTGATGCTAATTATTTAGTTAGCATCTTTTAATATACTAATGAAAATTAAATATTAATAGGTATCAATTATGTTGCCCCTCATTGTTTTTTTGCTCATTCCAAAATTGGTTTCATCACTTTAACAATAAGTTTTTTGTGACCAGCAAATCTAAGATTACCTAATTGTTTAGCTGCTCATTCTGAAACATCTAATTCTCTTCCTTTTACAAAAGGTCATCTATCTGTAACCTCAACTACTACACTATCTTTACTTTGTTCATCAATAAGTAAAACTTTTGTCCCAAAAGGAAGAGTTTTGTGTGCAGCAGTCATTTTGTTTTTATCAAATACCTTACCACTTGCAGTTTTTCTCCCATGAAATTTTCCACCATACCAAGAAACATCTGCTTTTTTAGTATGAGATACAGTATAAGAACCATCTGGAATTACAACAGTATCTCCTTTGTGTAGTCCATCTTTTTTATCAGGAGCTGGCATTTCAAACACCTCTTTAATTTGTGCAGAAATTGCCTCATTGTGAAGAGTGATAGATGTTCATAAAGTTAAACCAGCAGTAAGTATAAGTTTTCCAAGTGAGTTCATTTTTTATATTCTCAATTTAAAAGCCTTTTTTCATATATAGCAAAAAGATTTTTTTAGAAAAATTCTTTTTTTCTGTATTAAAAAACAGAATAAACTATATAAATTTGCATATGTTAGCTATTAAAAAAGCAACAATTATTTATTTTCAATTATTTTATACTAATGAAAAACCTTAAAAAACTTTCTTTGCTTTCTGTCCTTGCTGGAGCAGTAATGCTTGCTGGATGTTCAAATCCTTTTGCTAAAGAAGAGCCTACAACACCAACAGAGCCAGCAAAAGAAGCAACTACAACCCCTGCAGATGAGACAACAGGAACAGATGCTGAAAAGACAGAAACCAAAGAAGCAACAGAAACCACTGAAACAAAAGAAGCAACAGAGACTACTAATACAGAAAACACTACTGAAAATACAGAAGAGAAGAGTGATAAAACTTCAGAAAATGCAGAAGCAACAGAAGAGAAAGGAGAAACAACAGATGAAGAAAAAGTAAGCTCAGAAGATAAGGAAATCCCAGAAGAAGATAACTCTTCTAAAGAAGAAAAGAGTGAAAAGAGTTCAAAAAAAGATGTTTCAACAGAAGAAACTGTAGTTGATAATACTAATAGAGATCATGAAGCTGTAGTAACACCTGAAGAAATTAGAGATACTGAGGATAACACAACTTCAAAGACTGCAACTTCTTCTAAAAAGGAAAAAGATGGAATGCCATCAAAAAACTCAAAGAAAACAAAAAAACACTCAAAAGCTAAGGAACACAATAACAAAGAACATAATGCCAAAAAAGTTGTTGGAAAGAAAACAAATAAAGGCAAAAAAACAGCTGATTTGGAAGAAAAAGATGCATAAAAAAAGAGAGAGGTTTCTCTCTTTTTTTAATTTCAAGAATCAAAAGAATCAAATTAACTTGTTTGTTCAAGTCTGCTTAAAATCAATTCCCACAAATATTGGATCACTGGAACAGAAACACCATCTCCAATAAGGCTATAGCATTCCTTATCTTTAAATCAAATTTGCAAAAACTTATTTTGATATTCTTTAGGGAAACCTTGAAGTTGCAAACATTCTCTTGGAGTAAATATCCTTAATTTGATATAGTCAGGCAATATAATAGTTTCAAAGTATTCATCTAGTATTTTATTCTTTTCTTTGATATTCAAGTTCTTTTTCTTTAAATTATCTTTAAATAATTTAAGTTTTTCACTTTCTGTTTTATATTGAGCAAATAATTCTGCAACTTCTTTTTTGTTCAAATATCTCTTTTCTTTAGTGTTATATGCTATCTTTGTAGATTGTCCTGTAATATGCCCATAGGTCTTAGTTAGTCCATTAGAAATATCATCAATTCATTTAATACTTCCACAAAAAGCATCTTTTAAGATAGTCATTTTGCTTTGTTTAGGGTTCAAATAATAATCAATTAAACAATCTTCTTCTAAATGTTGATCTACAATATTACTCAAAATTATTGATGTTGGTACATGATTTTCAACTTCCTCACTGATATAATTATGAATTTTTTCAGCTTCAACTTTAGATAAGTAGCTATCATGGAACCCAATAAAATAAACTCTTTGCCTTGATTGTGCTAATCCATAATCTTTAGAGTTCAAAATATAATACTTAATTGTATACCCAAGGGATATAAATTTTGCCATAATATCATCAATAGTTTTTCCTCCATCAATAGTAGTAATTCCTTTAACATTTTCCAAAAAGATAATTTTAGGTTTTTTTTCTTCTAAAATATCAAAGATATTATATATCAATTGTCCCCTATGATCATTTAATCAAAGTCTTTTTCCTGCCATGGAATAACTTTGGCAAGGAAAGCCTCAAAGGAATATATCAAAATCAGGGATATTTTTTAAATCAATCTGTGTAATATCTCAAAGATTTGATAAATCCTTACCCCATATTTGAGGATAAAGAGTAATTGATTCTTTTTTAATATCACTCCATGCCAAACAATCAACTTTCTTATTATATCTTGCAAAAGCTTGCAAAACTCATAATTTTATTCACCCCATACCTGCAAAAAAATCTATTATTCTCATTTATTGACTCTTCTAAGAATCTAAAGCTTTATATTTTAAAATTTTTTTAGAAACTTTTTTAATTCCACTCTCATCCATTAAATCATATACCCCAACATCTTCTATATCTTCTTTTCTTAAATTATGAACAGGTTTATTACCCCATTTTTTAAGTATTTCAACTTGTTGTACAAAATAATTATCATCAAATTCATTTGCATGGAATAAGCTAAACTTAAAAGCTTTAGGGAAAACTAAAAGGATTAATGAATTCATATTTCTAGATTTTCTAAATTTGTGAGTTTTGATATGAATTAAACTTTTCCCATTTGGATAATCTTGTACTTTTTGCAACTCTATTTTGATTTGTTCTTTTATATTATGATTTTCATCTTGTTTTTCAAGTGAAAGCACATAATCAGGGTCTCATGAGATTTTCTTAAACCCACTAGAAAGCATTCTTTCTTTATCATCTCCACCTAATTTAAAGGAAACATTATAACCTTTATTTTTGAAAATTGAAGAGTTTCATAATTGTTGTGATAACCATTCTTCAACAATTTCTTCCATTACCCATCCTTCTGAAAAATAATTTGCAAATTCCCACCATCTTCTTCTATCTTTTCCATAAGAAAAACAAGCAACATTTGGTGTGGCTACTATTTGACAAAGAGCAGAATAAAAATAGCAATAAGCTCTATCTTCATATTCCTTTCTCTTGTCTTCTGAGAATTTCATATACTCCATCATATTTTTAAAACTTTCATTTCCATTAAGTGATTTCAAAAATCTTTCTTCTTGTTTAAGAATATAAAAGACAATATAAGTTCTTAAATATTGAAAAGCACAAAACTCTTTTTCAAGATCATTCCTTTCAAATTTTGGTTGCTTCAATTGCAATGAATCCTCTACAAGATAAGAAAAGAAAGTTTCAAAAAATTTTTTGATATTTTTTTCTTGCTCACAATAAGGTTGAAAAGATTTTTTCTGATCTCCATAAATTTCTTGTCTTTTTTCATGCATATGATTTATTAGCCATGTTTGCAATTCATTAAATTTCTTTTTTAGACTACCTTCAATAGCAACATCTGGTTTAAATCTAAATTCTTGTGCTTTTTTTCATGCATCTTCTTTTATTCAAGAAAGTAATTTCTCTGCTAAAATTAATTGTTCTCAAAAATCTCACTTTTCAATCTGAGATTTCCATTTTTTTACTTTACAAGCGATAGTTTCTTTCATAGTTGTGTAATAAAGATTAAAAAAATTGTTAATAAATAACAACAATGCCATTGTACTTTTTATTTTATAAAAAGCAAATCTCATATCACACTTTGGCTTGACAAATGCAGAAAAAATGATTTAGCAAAAAGTGAAAATTCTTAAACTTTTGAACTGAGATAATCCAGAAATAGAAGAGTACTATATTAAAAGGAACAATCAAGAAATAGGCAAGAAAGACTCAACCAAAAAGGTTTGAGAAAAAATTTCTTAGCAAAAGCTATATAAAGAGATGCTCAATTAAAAGGTATTACATGAAGTGAAAAATTATTTTGTAGCCATCATAAGAATAGAAAACTATTTCATGGTAATACAAAATATATGCAATATATTTATTTTTTTTGATGTTTTAAATGTCACAAAACTTATCTCATAGTGATTTTTTAGGAACAGTAAATGCAAATCTATGATATTCTCTAACTGAACCTAGAGAAAATTTTTATGTTAAAGTCAATAAAGGTAAACTCAACACTAACCAAGAATGAGTTGATTTTGTATTAGCTTTATTACTATTCCAAATCAAGAACAATGTCTCAGATCTCTTTTATAAAGCTTGTAATAATATTTATTGGGGAATCCAATATATAAGAAATGGAGAACTTGAGCCTTTAAGTTTTTCTGACATAGAAGAAGACTTAAATTGGGTGATTGATTATATTTACAGAGATCAAGATGAAAATTTTAAAGCTAATAAAAAAAATTATTACAAAACATTCTTTGGACATCTTGAAACCATGACATTCATCTATGACAAACAAGAACTTAAAGATATTGTAGATGAATCAACAATTCCAGAGAATAGAAAACAAGATTTCATTGAATTATCAGAGAGAAAAATTAAATTGTTAATTATCAGTAAAATTAATGAAGCTTTGGGACTTCTCTATGGGTTTACAGACCAAGTTAAAAATATGGATTCAAACATTGTTGTTGGTTATGGGAAACCTGAAGATAAAATCATTCCTGAATATTCATTCAGAATTGCAGCAAAACAACAAGATATTGAAATTGGAGGAAAGAAATTCTTTTCTGTAACACAAAGATTTATGGTTACTGAGTTTTTCCCTCTGCAGAAGCTTGGACTTTGAGATTATGAATCTTTTATAAGAACAATGTTGTTAGCAAAAAAACTTAATATCATTGCTTGAGAAACATCATCAGGAAAGACTACCACAATTTTGTCTTTGTTGAGTGAAATTCATACTTCATTTGATGGGAAAATCAATCTTTATTCTTTTGAAGACCCAATTGAAAAGCCTGTGCCTTTTATGATACAAACTCAAGCAGCAAGCAATAAGCAAAACCCAGATATGTCATATACTTCTGAAGATGCAGAAAGATTCTTTTTGAGAGCAGCTCCAGATGGTATTTTGATTGGAGAAATAAGAGATAAAATTACAGCTCAAATTGCAACAAAGATGGCTATGTCAGGACACTATTGTTATGCTACTCTTCACTGTGACAATGTTTTATCAGCAATTCCTAGATTTGCTGGTTGGGGACTTGATGTTAAATCAAACATTACTTCATTAGGTTTTATTGAAGTAACTCAATTAATAACAACTTATCCTACTGAAAAATATCAAGAAGATTTGAGCATTGAAGGCAAAATTGAAACTTGAATTTTGAAAATTAAGGATCTTAAGGATCTCTCTCTTGAAAAGATGGAAAAATTTGAACAATTAAAGTCTAAGAACATTACAGAAGAAGAAAGTGGATTAAGCCCTAAAGAGATTTCTCTATTTGATTATATTAATGGTAGAGCTTTTCTAAAAAATCTTTTTAAGTTCTATCACAATGGAGATGTTGGAGAAATCTTTGCCCTTCAAAGTAATTATATTAAATACTTGCAATATTTAAGTACTTACTTTACCAACAGATATGTAGACTGAAAAGACTATATTGAAAAAAAACAATATCTTATTCCATTTCTTAAATGCCTTAATATTGCTTTAAAAGATGCAGAATTTGAGCAACTTTTGGTTGAGAAAGAAATATCAAAAGAAACAATAAAAACAGTATTTTCACAAATACAACAAATAGCAAAAACTCATTTAACTAAAGCAGAGATCAATCTTTTATTAAAAGGAAATACTATTATTGGTCAATTTCTAACTGATAATTATATTTCAAGTTCTTGAACTAAAATACCATTCTCTTTTGAATCTTTTCTAGAAATTATTTGAGATTTTGGATATATCCCATTTAAAATAAAATCAAAAGGAAGAGTTCCAATGGTTGAATTCTTTGATTATACAGAAGATTATAGATGTGTAATCAAAAAAGATTATGAACAACTTTTTTATGGAACAAAGGTATTTACCCCAATGTTTCTTTATGCTTATACTCTAAACCAAAAACTAGTAAACAATTGAAAATGTATAGATTTCTTTAAGGTAATTAGTATGTTTAAAACAGATTATGAATTCTAACAGAAAAACCAACTCTAAATTATGGGAAGAGTTGGTTTTTTTAATTCTAAGGATATACTGAAATTTAACATAAGACACATAAAGATGAGAGAAAAAAGGATTATTAAATTTAATTTAAAGCTAGAAAAGTTATTTCCAAAACAATAATTAAAGGGATTTCACTAAGGACAAAAAACATATTGAATTTATCCAACTTATTGAGCTTTTCTGGTTGTTTTCTTAAAAGCCAAAAATCAAAGGTATTAATCAAAATAACATGGAACATAAATAATAGTGAGTAAGCCAAGATTGTTACAAATACCATTGCATGTCCTATGTCATTGCTAGGTCAAACCAAGACAAACTTATTGGTTAACAATTGAAAGATAATTAGAATAATATGTTGAAAAGCATGGTAGAAACCAAAATCTTCCTTAGGGAGTTTTTTAAAAAACAAATACAAAAAATATCATATTATAGCAAAAACAATTCATTCAAAGAGTATTATTTTCCAAACTTCAAAAAGCTCCCTTAAACCATAATATACTAAACAAAAAGAGGTTAACAGATTCCCAATGAAAAACAACAAATAAGTATATTTTTTAATTGTTAAAACTGTAGTTTTTTTTATATAAATCATAATAATAATATTTATAATTTAAAATGTATATCATAGATAGCACAAGTTGTAAACATAATTATGACATATAACATTTGATAAAAAATAAATAAAGTGTTAAATTTCTCAAATTCATTCAATTTCTTTACTTCTCTGTGATATGCCCATAATGTAAATAAATTTATGGCATATATTGTGGTTGTTAAGAATAACACAAACAATAATTGGCTCAATATTATTAGTTTGTATAATATTCAATCAAGTTGTATAAATGGAATAACAAAATTAATAACCAAAGGAGGAGTTGATAATAAATACATTAAAAAATATCATGCATCCCAACCTTGTTTTTCAAATTTTTTAAAAAATGGATAACAGATATATAATACTCAACAAAAAAGAATGATGCTAATAACAATAGCTATATACACATTGAAAGTTTCTCTCCAAAGAAGAATGAAAAAAATAGCTTGATTTACTAGGTTAAATATAAAACTCACATAAAATAAAGTTTTTTTAGAAAGTCCCATTAGATATATTAAATATATAATTTAAAAACTTTAATTTTAATATAACAAGAAAGCTCAATCCTTGATACAGAGATTGAGCCAAATGCT